>LNAP01000088.1_pt1 | contig 124682 bp, 122 predicted proteins | sample 602601 | NCBI WGS metagenome assembly LNAP01 (sample SAMN02440304, study PRJNA202911) | soil metagenome | biome: Subtropical and temperate rainforests or woodlands; isolation source: soil samples (1 kg each in a 20% v/v slurry with milli Q water) were... ... | reverse complement strand
ACGTGCGGGGGCAGCCCGGCGCGCGGCGTGCGCTGGAAGTGGCAGCGGCCGGCGGCCATAGCCTGCTGATGATCGGGCCGCCTGGCGCAGGCAAGAGCATGCTGGCATCCCGCCTTCCGGGCTTGTTGCCGCCCTTGCAGCGTAGCCAGGCCCTGGAAGCGGCCGCGGTGGCCGCGCTGGCGGGAATGCCCGAGGCGCTGATGGGCCATCCTCCGTTCCGGTCGCCACATCATTCGGCTAGCGTCGCAGCGCTGGTTGGCGGCGGCAGCCGTCCCCGGCCGGGCGAAATCAGCCTGGCGCACCATGGCGTGCTATTCCTGGATGAACTCCCGGAGTTCAGTCGACGCACGCTGGAAGCGTTACGTGAACCGCTTGAGGCGGGCAGGGTGGTGATCGCCCGTGCGTTGCATGCCGCCCAATTCCCTGCGCGCTTCCAATTGGTCGCGGCCAGTACCCGTTTAGGAATCAGAACATACGTTTTTTATGCCAGGCATAGCTCAATAGAGAACATATGCTCAGGATTGCATGTCCAATCGCTGCCCGTTTCATAGGAGCGGCAGCGGATCCGGCGCTGGCAGCAGAGGGCGTTCTCTAAGCTGTTAAAGTGGATAGATTCGGAGCGGCGGACCGGATGAGAGATCGCTCCCCAGCAGCTGGAAGCTGTACTCGCGCAAGGCGAGTTGTAAATGGTGTCCGGATCTTTTTTCTGGCATTCGACAGTCCCGCACTAATGCCATTTGCGTGCTCGTCATAGTCATGCGTCCGTTGCAGGCGTTTAAAGACGCTGATGAGCTTTGTGGGCGCACAATGCGCGGGAAACGTATAGCGGCATCGACCCAGTTCCAAGGAGCTCGGCGCAATTGCGGCTCAACTGGGGTTATGTTCCATCGTCGCAAGTGGACGACTTGAGCTTAAATCCCGGCGGGAGTTTGAGTTCTGCCTAATGGCCCTGGACTGGAGCTGCTGCAGCAAGCATTGCGGGATTTGATTCCGAGAAACCGTGCGCTTTCAATCGGTCTATTACGTTCGCCTCCACTTCTCGCGGTATAGCCACTACAAGGAGGTCTCGAGCTCGAGTTACTGCCACGAATCCTATTCGTCCTTCCTCTTCATTCGTCCCGTTTACCAGAGCTTTGACGTCGTGCTTATCCGTGAGATACATCACGGCGGGTATGCCTTCACCTTTTGCTGAATGAACCGTTCCACATCGAAGTTCTGACCAATCATTTTGTCCAATGTCGATCGCAATCAAGGGGCCTCTCTGATTGGGCTGAGGTTTATAGCGGCACCGCATTCCGCCGCGCGGCCCTTCTATGGAGGACACCTCCTTCAAGCGGATTCCGTGCGACGTGTGCAACAGCCGCTATCTGAAGCAAATGGCCTTGAAACAGGAACTGCGCTCGATCAATCTAAAGGCTGATTAAAGGTCGCTAGTAATATACCGAAGCAGGTCCAACGACTGATCAACGCGATATGAAGAGGGCACCATGCTAATCGTCGGAAACACGGATGCGTTCGAACAAGACTACATGACGAAGTTCGAACAGCTTGCGACAAACCATGGCGTCTTCGTCAAGTACGAACGTGATCGAGCAGCGCGCGACATCGGCCTGCACCTTACCAAGAACCTAAGCTCTGGTCAGAGGCAAGTGACGAACTCCCTTGTCTGGTTTCAGATGAAGGGCGTCATGGCTAAGACACTGACCAAGGAGCAGTTCGGTAAGGCAACGGGCGTTAAGCTGTCGCTCGATGTTGAACATCTGCGGCACTGGTTTCTTGACAAGGAGCCCACGCACCTCGTCGTTTACGTCGAGTCCGCCGCCACGTTCCTGGTGATGAACTTACAGGACTATGTGTCAGAGACCTGGGGGCGCAACATCCTGACGTTGAGTCAGAAGACGGCGACCATTGAGGTGCCGACGTCAAGCCTGCTAGACGAGCAGGCCTTCAGCATCTTGCTCCGCCTTGCCGACATCGCCCAGTGGGCAAAGGCTCTTGATGCCGACCTTGCAGACATGCGCGTTTTGCAGCGCGATTTTGACCTGATTCATGCGCTCGGAACTGCCGGCGATCGAAACGTTGAGTTCGGTGTGCTGTGGCGGAAATGGTTGAGCAAGACGCGGCACGAACTTCGCGTCGCGGAGCGCCCCGATGGGTTCGATGGTGACCTTGACGACGGGTGGGATGTGATCCACGAACACTGGCAGTTTGGTGGTATTGATCCGGAGGGTAGCTATCCGTACTTGGATCTATACGCCTTGGACGACTACGAGCCTGAGACTTTCACCAATCGCTGGGGTGAAGAGGAGTTGGTGGACGACGGCGAGACGATCATGCTGAAGAATGGTGATGAGGTCTTTGGCCCAAACGCCGCCAACGAGTACTGCGAGTTTGTGTTCGGAGCGGAGCTGAACGAGTATGGGGATAAGCTCTTCGCTTACCTCCAACAGCTCGTAAAGCTGGAGCTGCTGGAGCTTCGCGACGCGGAGAGGGACGGTGGGACTTTTATCAACGTGGCGCCCTGGAACTCTCGGCTCGTGTAGCCTTCATGGAATCTGTGACAGCATCTTTCGAAAGTTGTCTCCACTGAGCGCTTGACTTTATGACTGCTCTCGGAAGCTGCGGTCATTCGATCGATCCGCTCCATCCGGACCGCTGCCAGCCGGAAGCGGACATTCAGCCAAACTTTCCAGACGACCGTTTTTGGCCGGTTGCGGACCTTGGTGGCCGTCCGCTTCCGACCCAAAACAGACATTCGAAATTTCGGCCAAGTGTCAATCGAAGCTAGTTCAAGCAAAATTCTGCCCTCACATTCTGGTGCTACGTGCTTTGCGATCTCGAGCAAGACATACGCGCGTACCGGAACGGAGGTTACCTATCGCTATTCGACCGAAATCTGTTTTCTCTCGGGATTGGCGAGACTGAGCGTCGAAACAGACGAGTTGCGGATATAGTCCTACTCATTGATTGCATCTAAGAGAAGGATATATGGCAACGGCTGGAAAATTCAATCGGTATACGAACCACCTTGGCGCGCACGCAGGTGCATACGCGGATGTTTGCTTGCAGGCTGTCGAGGACTTGTTCGATGCAGCCTGGCTTCGGAAAAACAAGGGGCATCGCCTACAAACGCTGTGGGCGAGACGTGATCCCCTTGCGACGAATGAGTTGTATGCACTCGGCAAAGCCATTCTAAATCTTAAGACGAAGCACGCGAAATGGCTAGAATCCACCGCAAAGCGAGTGAAGAATAATCCGGCGGATTCGCATGGCCTTACAACGGAGATTCTTGTTTGTGGCTCGTTTGCTGGACAGGGCGGGGCCGAGGTCTCGCCAGCAAAGAACAATGAGCCCGGAGTCGATCTAGTCGTGAAGTTTCCGAGCAGCTTCAAGTACATGGTGTCAATCAAGAATCATGATGTTTCGAAGCACGAGAAGGCCTTTCAGACATTGGCCCGGAAGGTGAAAGACGCATTTGTTGCCACGCTTAAGAAACTCGGCCAAAACGCCAAACTGATGGTGTCATGTGAAGACTACATGACAGACCAAGACTTCGAGGCGTGTTTGGCATTCGTGCAGGACACTCTGCGAGAACCTGGCATATATGAACTCAGTGATGGCAGGGTGAAGGTTGCCTACGCCCATTTGGTCAAAGAACAAGGCCGTGAATTTGCGAAGAGCGAGCCGTCTAGCGCGGTGATGATTTACTGTAGGCACCACCGTAACGAGCAATTGAACTTCAAGAGTAAGCTCAAGGATGCTGCAGAAAATATGCAGCGGCATGTCTCTCCGTCCCCCGATCGATTTCGGCTGCTTCAAATGCGGGTGCATGCAAGCGCGGACATCCTTGCTTTAGAGAGTGCGGCCCAAGAAATGCTTGATGCTCCCTCGGATTGTGGTCTTGATGGAGTGTGGCTAACGCAGTCAATAGGTGTGCGCGAGGCGGAAACGGACAAGACAACAATTCATACCGTGCTCCGTGCTGCGATGAGGGGAAACCACGCAGGCCAGATCAAAGCTGCACAACAAGGAGAGAGAGTCAGTTATGAGTTTGGCATTGGGTCGATGGGAACGACGCCAGTGACATCCTCTTTTTCTAGCGGAGACGGTGTGTCTTTGGCTATGCCTCCGGATTTTTACCTATATCAAAAAACAGATTTCTACTATTTGATGCAGCCAAGCGCCAGCGGATTGCAAGGCAACTTGCAATCACCCGCCAGTGGGGTCCACTACCACCAAGTGGCGGAAATAGACGGCAGGGAAATAGTGTTCAAGGCGCATAGTCCTGAGGCAGAGGATGTACTGATCGTGTAGGCTACGCGGGCAGTTTGTTCGATGTAATCAAGTCTAGAGGGCTTCCCGGAAGATCTGCATTCCGTGCCCGGTGCGTTCCGGGCACACCCCTCGATAAGCCACTCGCAGACCTCCAAGCGGCGGAGGATCGGAGAGGAAAGCGGCAGCTTCTGACTGGTACCTGCCTCTGGTCGAGATCCTGTTTCGACCCGTTGCTGTCGTTCGTTCTTCGGTTGCCAATGCCTGCCGATCAAGTCGAGCGGATCGACGTGTTGTCGACAAAACGACATAGGCCCGCTCGCACGACGTCAGGCATTCTGAGCAGCGTATGCATCCTGCTTATCAAGGAAGGCTGACACACGACTATCCCCATGCGCCAAGGCTTGAGATACCTTGAATTCCTCAAAATTTTGTGCTGCTACCACCAATGCTCGGGTGGTAGTCGCGTTGCTAAGCGCAATGCCCGTGAAGAGGGGGTTAGCCCAAGGACGCTGATCGACTTTGACGAAGGCGAGAACCCCACCGACCATTACCCGATACATGTTGAGGCCTTCCTTGCGATCTGGCTTGGGAGCACGATAGGCGAAGACGCCAGCATCGTCGGGGCTGAGCCGAAGACGCATTAGCACGGCATCGAAGAAGTTGGGGATAGGCGCTCCCTCAAAGGCGACGCGCTGAAGCTCACTTTTGTAGGGGCCGAGATCGATTTTGCCAAGCTCGCGGCGAGCAACTGCGTATTTCCAGAGCAGCGCTGCATAGAAGCGCAATGTGACGTCTGGCGCCTGTTCAGCACTGACCACCTTGAGCTCCTGCACACCTACTCCAGCATTCCGTAGCGATACGAACGCCTGTGCGGTGCTCTCTTCAAAACGGCCAATAGACGAATCACAGTGTCCACAGAGGATACTTGAGTCCCAAAAAAGGCCTGACTGACTCTCGAGATACCCAGGGCGTGAGGGTAATACGAAGGCATGCGCTTTCCCAACTTGGACCTCTGTAGCCATTACCCGCGGAATCAGGTGCGACTTGATCGTAGGACAAGCGCTGCAAATAAGACAGGTCATTTCGTTTTCGTAAGAATGAATATTGGCCGAATGAAAGCAAGGGTGGAATAGTACTCGCGAAGCAAAGTGACTTTCATCACGCGGCGTTTCCCACATCTGAGTAGCACTTGTACTTGGAGTCAAGTTCTGACGACTGCTTCTGGCCGACAAGCGACTGCTCGCCGGCCGGGATGCATCAAACCTCGGTTTGCTCTGCCATCTCAAGCGCATCGTCGACCTCGATGCCGAGATAGCGAACTGTGCTTTCCAGCTTCGTATGCCCGAGCAGCAGCTGCACCGCCCGAAGATTCTTCGTTCGGCGGTAGATCAGCGAGGCTTTAGTACGGCGCATAGTGTGGGTGCCATATGCGGTATCGTCGAGGCCAATCGATGCGACCCAGCGATGCACAATCCGGGCGTACTGCCGCGTCGACAGATGCGGCGACGTATGCAAACGGCTCGGAAACAGAAAATCCGCCGCCTTTAGCCCTCGCGCCTCGATCCATGCTTCCACGCTCTCACGGGTTTGCTCCGTGATCTCGAATTGCACCGGACGCTGGGTCTTTTGTTGCATGACGGTGGATCTAGCGGCCACGTGGCTTCCGTGACGGATGTCCTGCACCTGCAATCGCGTGAGATCGCACGCTCGAAGCTTGCTATCGATTGCGAGATTGAACATTGCGAGTTCCCGGACGTTCGACGTCATCTGCAGTCTCGTTCGGATTGCCCAAATTTCTCCTAGCTTTAGAGGTGGCTTCTGCCCGGTGAGTTTGCCCTTGTTCCATGGCACACGATGGCCAACGGTGACATTCGCGGATTCCATGACAATCTCCTTTCACGTAAAGGAAGATTCAGTGTGCCCCTACGGAGGGTCGCTATCCGACCCGTTGCAGCCCTTTGGGTCGGCGCCGTCGAACGGCAGCTTTCAAGGGGTTAGTGGTCAGTCCCAGCGGAGCGGCTGCTTGGACATGTCATTGCGCATCCCCTCGAAAGCCGAATGATCTTGGAGAACAAGTGCAGACTGAAAACGAGGCGAAGCGGCACAGCGACGGTCGGAAGGCGACGTCCGGCGCGCTTCCTCAGGCCGCGTTAGGGTGAGGACGGTGCGACACTGGAGCAGGTGCGCCCTCATGTCGGAGGAGGTGCTCGGCAGGGAGCCGAGGCGCACGGTCAAACGGGGTAACGTTCGCATTGTGTCTCCGATGTTCGGGTATGTGGTCCCTGTGGGACCAGGCTCCACCCAAAAAGCGGACGGCGCTCCTGGGTATTGACCTGCGGAAAGGCCGGCCTCTGCAGCGCTGAAGCGGCGGCTCGCCCGGGGCCGGCCGCCGCGGTCGGGGCCGCAGTCAGCTCTGCTCCTCGTCGCGCATCTCGTGCAGCCCGTAGCGCATTTCGCAGTCGAGATAGTCTTCGGTGTGGATCAGCACTTGATCGGACGCCAGAAGCACCACGCCGTATTGCGGCTGCTCATGCACGCCTATGATTTGGCTCTCGTCGCCGTGCAGATCGAGCGCGACCTGATGGTTGGTACCGCGCAGCGTCGAGTAGCCGATGCCGCGATAGACGCCGCAGATCGGGCGGTGGATGTGGCCGAAAAACACCTGCCGAATGCCTGCTTCGAAGCCGGCGATGGCGGCCATGAATGGCCCGGTGTCGCGTAGCGAGATGAGGTCCATGCTGCGGATGCCGATCGGGAAGAACGGGTGGTGCATGAACAGCAGCACGGGCTTGGCCGACGCCTCCAGTTGTTCGCGCAACCAGGCCGCGCGGCGCTCGCAGAAAACGCCCCAGTGCACGCCGGGCTCGTTGGTATCGAGAAACAGCGCCGAATGATCGCCGAAGTCCACCCCATATTGCACAAAACCCTCGGGGTCGCGCCCGACGTGCGGGAAGTATTCCCGGAAGATCTGGCGGTGATCGTGGTTGCCCAGGATCGGGAACACCGGCATGGTAAGTGGTGCCAGGCACTCGCGCAGGTGTTCGTAGGCGCCGGGGTGGCCGTAATGGGTCAGGTCACCGGTGATGGTCACGGCTTGGGCGTCGGACTGGTGCGCCAGAATGTGAGCTACCGCCTGCTGCAGACGCTGCTTGGGATTGGTGCCATACAGATCGCCAGCATCGGCGACCAGATGGGTGTCGGTGAGATGGATGAATTTCATCGCGGCGCTCACTTCAGCAGCTTCTGCACATCGCGCGTCATGGCGTCCAGCGCGGCGTCGGGCTTGGTGGACTTGTCGAACACGGTCTGCAGGTGATCATTGATCACGTCAGTGATCTTCAGGCCGTTTTCGCCAGGGAACGCGTACCAGCCGGTCAGCCACGGCAACTGGCGCACGGCGGTGTACTGGTTCGGGTTGGCGTCGTAGTAGCCCTTGAGCTTGGCGGGGTCGTCAATCGGCAGGGTGTTGGCGGGGAAATAGCCGGTGCCCTTGGTCATGATGGTGGCCCCTTCGGGGCCGGTGGCGAACTTGATGTATTCCCAGGCAGCCTTCTGGCGCGCCGGGTCTTTAGCAAACATCATGGCCACGTTGCCACCGGCCGGCACGCGAGCGTTATCCCCATAGGTCGGGAAGAAGCCCGTCACCATCTTGAACTTGCCGCCGATCTGCTTCTCGATGGTCGACAAGCGTGACGTGGACGATGACAGCACAGCGAGCTTGCCGGTCACAAACAGCTGGGCGGCGTCCTTGTATTTTAAGTTCTGCATGGTGCCGTGCTCGACCATGCGGCCCATCTGCTCGATCGACTCGCGGCCGGTCTGGTCATCGAAGGCCACCTTGGCTTCGCTCGCGTCGAGCATGCTGCCGCCCTTGGAGAACACCATGGCCTGCCAGAGCCAGTTGCCGGTGATTTCCCAGTCGTAGTGCAGGCCATTGGTGCCGGCGTTGGCGGCGCGCGACTTGTCGGCGGCGGCGAGGATGTCGTCCCAGGTTTTGGGCAGCGCGTCGGCCTTCACGCCGCCGCGCTCCAGCAGGTCCATGTTGTAGTAGACGATCGGGGTCGAGAGCGAGAAGCCGATACCCACCTGCTTGCCATTGACTTGGCCGAGCGACATCAGCGCAGGGCTATACCCGCTCTTATCCCAATCCTTCTCGGCCTGGATGAAGGGCGTGAGATCGACCGCGATGTTGCGGTCGACGAACACGCGTTGGCGGTTCAGGCCCTGGTACGACACGTCGGCCAGTTGGCGCGTGACCGCATGCCGCAGCGCCTGTTGCGCGGCGGCCTCGTATTCGGGCGTGGGCGCGCGGAACTTCACGGTGTAGTCGGGGAACTTCTCCGTGAAGCGCTTGGCGATTGCCTCGTGCACCGTGTTGAACATGTCGGGATAGGGGTAGTCGACGATCAGTTCTATCTTGGCGGCCTGGGCGGCATTGCCGATCAGGGCGAGGCCGGCCAGCAGGCCGAACAGCAGTTTGAATTGCATGGTGGTTCCTTTCAACCTTTGACACCGGTGAGGGTCACGCCCTCGATGAAGCGCTTCTGCGCCGACAGAAAGAACAACAGCAAGGGCAGGGTGACGATCACCGTGCCTGCCATTAGGGGGCCGAAATCCGTGCCGGCTTCCTCGTTCTTGAAAAACATGGTGCCCAGCGGCGGGGTGGCCAGATCGGTGGTGTTGATTACCAGCAGCGGCCAGAAGTAGTCGTTCCAGTGCCACACCACGGAGAAAATCGAGAAGGCGATGAGCGCGGGCATGGCCGCGGGCATCATCACGCGCCACACCAGTTCGAACTCGCCCATGCCGTCCAGCCGTGCAGCATGGATCAGGTCGTCGGGTACGCCTATAAAGAACTGGCGCATCAGGAAGATGCCGAAGGCAGAGGCTATGAACGGCAGAATTAACGCTGCGGTGGTGTCGAGCAGACCGGCGTGATAGAGCAGGATGTAGAGCGGGATCGCGGTGGCCTGGAATGGAATCATCAGCGACAACAGCACCAGCCCCCAGGCTAGGCGTTTGCCGCGGAATTTGAGCTTGGCAAAGCAATAGGCGGCCGGCAGCGACACGATGATCTGCAGGATCAGGATCCCGCCGCACACCACGATGCCGTTCCACAGATAGCGCAGTAGTGGCACCTGGGTCAGCGCGCGGGTGTAGTTGTCGACCGCGGCCCACTGCTGCGGCAGCAGGTGGAAGCCGTCGCGGAAGATCTCGTCGGCCGGTTTCAGCGATGTCGACAGCATCCAGACGAAGGGCAGCAGATAGACCGCGGCGCCGGCCAGCAGCAGTGTGTGACGCAGCACGCGCCAGGACAGCCCGGGTTGCATGGGATTCTTCATCAGTGGAGTGTCCGTTTTTCCATGCTGGCCTGCTGCACCAGCGTGAGCACGAAGATGCAGCCGACGAACACCACCACCATGGCCGCCGCATAGCCCATGCGGAAGAAGCCGAAGCCTTCGGCGTAGATGGTGTGCAGCAGCACCTCCGTGGATTTGTTGGGGCCGCCCTGGGTCAGTGCGTGTACCGTGTCGAACACCTGCAGCGAACGGATACCGCATACCGTGACCACGAACAGCATGGTTGGGCCGAGCATCGGCAGCGTGAGCCGCAGCAGGCGGTCGAGCGGATGGCGCATGCCGTCGAGCAGGCTGGCGTGGCGCAGTTCGGCCGGGATGTTTTTCAGACCGGCCAGGAACATCACCAGCGCCAGGCCCGACATCTGCCAGATGCCGATGGCCGCCAGCGCCGGCAGGGCCAGGTCGTAGTCTTTGAGCCAGTTGCGCGGCTCGGCGCCAAACCAGCCCAGCACGTGGTTGAGAAAGCCCACCGAGGGGTGCATCAGGAACTGCCACACCACCGCCATTGCGATCAGTGTCGAGGCCACCGGCATGAAGAACGCGGTGCGGTAGAAGCCGCGCCAGGAATCATGCGACTCGATCAGGAGTGCCACGGCCAGGCCGATCGTGATCGAGCCAAGCGACACCACCACGAGGTAGTACACGGTGTTGGCGAAGCTCTTGCGGAACGTGGTGTCGTTCCACAGATCGGCGTAATTTCCCAGGCCGATCCAGTTCCAGCTGGCCGCGCCGAACTGCCAGTCGGTGAGCGACATAAGCGCTACCACCACCAGCGGCAGCACCAGCAGCAGCAGGGTCAGAACCAGGCTTGGCCCGAGTAGCAGCGTTAGTTGCAAAGGCTTGATGCGCATCACGGCTCCTAGGCGGCCAGCGACAGCGCGCGCTGGCCGTCAGCGAGACTGTGGCCGTCGGCATCGAACGCATGCCAGGCCGCCAGTGGCACGTACACGCGCAGCACCTCGCCGGTGTGGATGCGGTTGCTGGCGGGCAGCACCACGACGACCTTCTCCGCCCTTGCAGTCTGCAGCGTCACCATGCAGTCGGCCCCGGTGAACTCCACCAACTGCACCGCGCCGCTTACCACCAGGGCATCGCGCATGGGCGCGAGCGTGGCGGCATGCGGACGGAATGCCAGTCGGGTGCTGCGCGTGGGGAAGTGTGGCTCGATGGCCTGTTCCTGCAACGCAGCGCGGCCGGCGCCGTCGTGGCCCACGGTCAGGAAGTTGATGCGCGGCGCGCCCACGAATGCGGCGACGTCTGCGTGTTGAGGCGCGTGGTAGATCTCCTGCGGCGTACCCAGCTGCAGAATGTGGCCACCCTTCATCACCGCCACGCGATCCGACATGGACATGGCCTCGTGCTGATCGTGCGTGACATAGACGAAGGTCACGCCGAGCTGGTCGTGCAACTGGCGGATTTCGCTGCGTAGCGACTGGCGCAGGTTCGCATCGAGATTGGAGAGTGGTTCGTCGAACAGGAATAGCGAGGGTCGGCGCACCATCGCGCGTGCCAATGCCACGCGCTGGCGCTGGCCGCCAGAGAGCTGGGCTGGCTTGCGTGTCCACAGATGGTCGATGCCCAGGATACCGGCCACCTGGCGGCCCAGGTCCTGCGCGTCGCGCACACGGCGGCGCGTACCGGGGATGAGCCAGCGCGCACCGGGCAGGCGCTGGGCGAAGTTGAGTGAGCGCATATAGAGCGGGGTGCAGATGTTGTCGCCCACGCTCATGTGTGGATAGAGCGCGTACGACTGGAACACCATGGCGCAGTCGCGTTCGCTGGGCGACTGCGCCAGGATGTCGGTGCCGCCCTTGCGCAGGGTGCCGCTGTCGGGCATCTCCAGTCCGGCCAGCAGCTTGAGCAGCGTGGACTTGCCACAGCCCGAGGCGCCCAGCAGGGTCAGGAACTCGCCATCGTGGATGGTGAGCGAGAGACGGTCGAGCACTGTCGTGCTGCCATAGGACTTGCTGATCTGGTCAAGGACGAGGTCAGTCATCTTCTGTCTCCAGGACGCGGGTGGGGTGCGACGCGATCCAGTGCGTCAGGTCGCCGGCATGGTCATAGGTGAATACGGCGGGGGTAAGGTCACCGGGCCGGGCATGGTAGCCGCCGCGATGGGCGGCGAAATCGACACGGGCGGCCTGCGCGCAGCGCGCGTCGACCTGCGAGTCGCCCACGAACAGGGCCCGTCCGGAGGGATGGCCGACACGTTCGAGTGTGGCCAGCAGCGGCGCGCCATCGGGCTTGGGCGGCAGACCGTCGTCTAGACAATGGACGTGGCTGAAGTGCGCGCGCCATTCGTGGTGCGCCAGCAGGGTCAGGGTGGAGGCGCGGTCGCGGTTGGTGCACACGGCCAGCGTATGGCCGGCCGCGCGCAGGCCGGCCAGCAGCGCGCCGGTGCCGGCGTAGGGCGTGGCCGTCACCAGCGTGTGATCGAGATAGTGGCGCGACATTGCCGCGAACAGCGCGGGGCGCGCCCCGTCTTCAGGGCCGGCCAGTTGCGCGGCGGCGCGTTTGAACATTGGGCCGACGCCCTGGCTCAAGGCCAGACGCAGCGCGGTCGGATCGAGACTGGGGGCCGAGGCCGGGGCTACGGCGCGCACGGCCGCCAGCAGGCTGGGCCAAGTATCGAGCAGCGTGCCGTCGAGATCAAAAACGATCGCTGGATAGGGGGTAAAAGTTGTCATGTCCGGTACTTTATTGATCGAATGTGACGCGGATATGAACAAATTCGTTTATAAAAGATCAATATCGATCATTTCATCTTTTAAGGATCCAGACATATCTGTGTGATAGGGTGAGCGGCCCCGGCCCGATAACGATCAAATATGCTCAAAGCCGAACGTCAGCAGCGCATCCTCGCGCGTATGCAGGAAACCAACGCCGTGACCGTGCGCGATCTGGCGCAGGCCTTTTCGACCTCGCCCATCACCATCCGACGCGATCTGCTCGAACTGGGCGACAAAGGCATGCTGGCACGGACCCATGGCGGCGCGGTGGCCTTGCACGAGGTGCTGGCCGAGGGCAATGCGCGCTATGAGATGTACAGCTATGCCGAGCGGCATAATCAGCAGTCGGCCGAGAAGGCCGCGATCGCGGAGTGCGCGGCGCAGTACATCTCCGATGGCGACAGCATCCTGATCAACGCCGGCACCACTGCGCACGCGCTGGCTCAGGCTCTGCGCGGCCACCAGGATCTACACGTCATCACCAACGGGCTTTCCGTGGCCGCGGCGGCCGGGCAGAGCCGAATGGCGTATGTGTATGTGCTGGCTGGCCGGCTTGACACGCGCAAACAGGCCACTATCGAGCGCGCCGACAACGACACGCTGTCGGGCATCCAGATCCGGGAGGCGTTTCTCGGGGTGCACGCAGTGTCCGCCGCCGGCATCTTCATGCGCGACAGCGAGGACGGGGCCATGAACCGCGCCTTCATCGCGGCGGCGAGCCGTACCACCGTGATGGCCGACCACACCAAGCTCAACGCGCATGCCAGTTTCCGCGTGGCCGCCTGGCAGCAGGGGCAGCGCCTGATTACCGATCCGGCGGCCGACCTGGAGGTCGTCGCCGCGATCCGCGCCCAGGGCGTGGAAGTGGTGATCAGCGCCTAGGCGGGTAGGGGCGCGGACCCGGTCGAGCTCTCAATGGCGAGTTAAAGCGGACATTCAAAAGGGCAAGTTATACGCCCGCTTCTGGCCGGTTGCAGACCTTACCGGCCGTCCGCTCCGGCCCCGCACCAGACGTTGGCGCGCACAGAGAAAATTTCCTCTCTGGCTCGAAAGCGCATCCTCACGGACTATGGCTTCCACCCTAACGCGGAAGGATGCCGCAATCAGTGGCTTTCGGTAGGACCCGTCGACTCATGGGCTGTTGCCCGACACGAAGCGAAAGCGTGTCGGGGCTTGCCCCGTCTAGCGTTTGAAGGCACGCGTGAAATGTGCCACATCGCTATAGCCAACCATATATGCGATGTCAGTGGCGGAATATCTGTCTTTCCAATAAGGCGAAGCGCCTCGCTCCGACGAGTCTCGTCGAGCAGGCTCTGGAAATCGACGCCGGTGCGTATGAGGCGTCTCTGTATGGTGCGCGGCGACATTCTTAGTTCTTTCTCGATTAAAACGGGCTTGGCGGCCAAACTTCCAAGGACGAACTGCACGGGTTCCGCACCCGGCATGCCGCCCGTCCAGGGCATGCCGGACATGCAATGGCTGCGCGCGCTTGGCGTGCAGCCGTCTGGGTAGTGACCTCCCGGAATACGCGTTGCCGCCATTCATTTATGTGAAGGCGCTCAACGAAAAGTCATCACCAACTTGGTGCACGCCGCCCGCTTATGCGGCGCGGCGCGTCCGGAATCTGGGGCAGGCCGCGTCTGCTGCCGTGCACAAACACGGGGCATCCCCCTTGCGGCGCGGGTTTGCCAAGGCCTGAGGGGGCTTTGCAGAATGGGTGCACTCGCAGAATTCGCGAGCCCCCTGTTCACGGAAAGGCTCCCCATGACCCGCAACCGCTCCTCCCGCCGCGCCGCCCGGCTTGCCGCAGCAGCAGTCCTGACCTCCGCCGTCGCAATGGCGCATGCGGACGACAATGTGCAGTTCCTGCTGGATTGGATCCCCAGCGGCGAATTCGCCGCCTACTACGCCGGCCTGTCCCAGGGCTTTTTCAAGGAGCAGGGCATAGACCTGAAGATCAGCCGCGGCTTCGGCGGCGGCGACACGGTCAACAAGGTGGGCGCGGGCTCGGCGCAGTTCGGCATCGCCGACATCGCCCCGGTCTTCGCCGCCCGCGCCAAGACCGGCCTGCCGGTCAAGGTCATCAGCTCGATGTACGTGTATTCGCCGCACTCCATGTTCGTGCTGGAAAGCTCGGGCATCACCAGCCTGGCGGACCTGAAGGGCAAGAACGTCGGCATCACGCCGGGCAACAGCCACAAGTTCTATTTCCCCGAGGTGGCCAAGCGCGTGGGATTGGACGAAAGCACGGTGAGGTGGACCAACGTCGACGCCTCGACGATGGCCTCGCTGCTGATCGCCAAGAAGCTGGACGCCGCGCCGTTCTTCGCCATCCACGAGTACTACATCAACAAGTCCGCCCAGGCCCAGGGCGAGAAGATCCGGGTGCTGCCATACGTGGAGACGGGTTTCACGATCTATTCCTCCTCCATCCTCACCAGCGACAACACGCTGGAATCCAACCCCGATCTTGTCAAGCGCTTTCTTGCCGCCATCTGGAAGTCCCAGCAATGGGCGCATGCGCATCCCGAAGAAGCCTGCAAGCTGCACGTGGCGCAGAATCCCGAGGTCAAGGCCGACGATTGCCTGGGCAGCTTCAAGGCGGAAGACAAGTACGTGTTCGACGACTTCGCCGCCAAGACGGGCTTTGGCAAGTTCGACGACAGGCGCCTGGCGGACACCTGGGCGCAAGTGACCAAGGCGCAGCAGCTGGACCCGCAGTGGGACTACCAGCAGGCGGTCGACACCGCGCTGGTTCCCGCGGCCGCGGCCAAGTGACACGGACGGCCACGACATGAACTTAAGCGCCACTCTGGCCACCGCCTCGCCGACCCCGCTGGGCATGGAAGCCGCGCCGCCTTCGGCCGCCGCCGCGGGCGTATCGGTCCGCAACGTCTCGCAGCGCTACGCCACCCGCGACGGGTCCGACACCGTGGCGCTGTCCGATGTCTCCCTGGAGGTCCGCAAGGGCGAATTCATCGCGCTGGTGGGCGCATCCGGCTGCGGCAAATCCACGCTGCTGCGCATCGTCTGCGGCCTCCTGCGCCCCACAGCCGGTGACGTAATGCTCAACGGCGCGGCGGTGCGCGAACCGTGCGACGACACCGCCATGGTGTTCCAGGCGCCCACCCTGCTGCCCTGGGCCACCATCCTGGACAACGTGCTGTTCCCGCTGCGCATGCGCGGCACGCTCAAGCCCGAAAGCGCGGCCTACGCTCGCGCCCTGCTCAAGCTGGTCGGGCTGGAAGGATTCGAAGGCAAGTTCCCCCGCGAGCTCTCCGGCGGCATGCAGCAGCGCGCCGGCATCTGCCGCGGCCTGATCCAGGACCCCGATGTCCTGCTGATGGACGAGCCCTTTGGCGCGCTGGACGCGCTGACGCGCGAAGACATGGGCATGGAGCTGCTGCGGATCTGGTCCGAACAGCCGAAGACCGTCCTGTTCGTCACGCACTCGATCTCCGAAGCCGTGCTCCTGGCCGACCGCGTCGTGGTGATGTCTCCTCGGCCGGGCCGTATCGCCGAAATCCTGGACATCGTCCTGCCCCGCCCGCGCTCGCTGGACCAGCTGGGCGAACCCGCCGCGCAGGCGGCCATACGCCGCATCCGCGAAATCATCTACGCCGACAGGAAGGGCCATGTCCAATTCGTCGAATAAGCGCCGCCGTCCGCTGCGCCACCTGTCCGCCGCCGCCCAATCCATGGCCGCCATCGCCGCGCTATTCGCGCTATGGGAAGCGGTGGTCCGCCTGTTCTCCATCCCGGCCTTCATTCTGCCCGCGCCGTCGGCCATCTGGACAGCGGTCCTGCACATGCCCGCCGGCAGCCTGACCAAGCACCTGGCCGCCACGGTCGGCACCGTACTGCTGGGCTTTGCGCTGTCCATCGCCATCAGCCTGCCGCTGGCCATCCTTATCACGTCGTCGCGGGCGGTGTCGCGCATCCTCTACCCCTTGCTGATCCTGACGCAGTCCATCCCCAAGGTGGCCCTGGCGCCCATCCTCATCATCGCGCTGGGCGCCAACGAACTGCCGCGAGTGCTGGTCACGTTCCTGGTGGCGTTCTTTCCGCTGGTCGTGGCCACCGCGTCCGGCTTGCTGGCGGCTCCGCCCGAATTGATCGAGCTGGGCCGCTCCTACCGCGCCAGCAAGTTAAAGGAGCTGCTGCGCATCCGCCTGCCCTACGCCATTCCGTTTATCTTCAGCGGCCTGAAGGTCGCCAGCGCGCTGGCCGTGGTCGGCGCCGTGGTGGCCGAATTCGTCGCCGCCGACCGCGGCCTGGGCTATCTCATCACCACCTCGATGGCCTTCTTCGAAACGCCCGTCGCCTGGGGTGCGGTCGTGCTGCTGGCCTTTCTCGGCATGGCTCTTTTCGCCCTGATCGGTTTGATCGAGAAAGTGCTTTTCCCCTGGGCCATCGTCGAAGAGCCCCTGGCCACTACCTAGGAAACAACGATGTCCAGCTTCATCCTCCAGGGCGGCCTGGTTCTGCGCGCCTGGGATCAGCCCGCGCGCCACGAAAGCATCCTGATCGAAAACGGGCGCATCGCCCGCTTCCTGGCATGCGACGCCCAATTGTCCGGCGTGCCGGTGGTGGACGCCACGTCCATGCTGATCCACCCCGGCCTGATCAATGCCCACGCCCATAGCCACACCACCCTGACCAAGGGCACTGCGGATCGCTGGTCGCTCGAACTGCTGCTGGCCTCCGGCGCCGGCATCTACGGCGGCCGGAGCGCGCGCGACCGGTACCTGTCTACCCTGCTCGGCGCGGCCGAGCTTGCCCTGAAGGGCTGCACCGCCATCTACGACATGTGCCTGGAAATGCCGCTGCCCACGGTGGCGGGCATGCGCTCGACGGCCTCGGCCTACCAGGACGTGGGCACGCGCGCCGTGATCGCGCCGATGCTGGCCGACATCAGCTTCTGGGAAGCCATACCCGGACTGGCGGATGAGCTGGCGCCCGATCTGCGCCAGCGTCTGACGGCGGGCCTGCCCGCCTCCGGCGATCTACTTGGCGCCGTGCGCGCGATCCTGGACCAGTGGGACTCGCCGCTGCAGCGCCCTGCGCTGGGCCCCACCATTCCGCTGCACGGCTCGGACGCGCTATGGACCGGCTGCCGGGATCTGGCGCAGGAATACGGCCTGGCCATGCAGGTGCATCTGCAGGAAAGCAAAGTGCAGGCCCTGGCCGGCGCGCAGCACTATGGCCGGTCCCTGACGGCGCATCTGGATGATCTGGGCGTGCTGGGCCCGCACTTCACGGCCGCCCATGGCGTCTGGCTCGACGGCGACGACATGCGCCGCCTGGGCATCGCGGGCGCCAGCGTCAGCCACAATCCCGGCAGCAACATGATCCTGGGCAGCGGCCTCGCGGACGTGCGCGCCATGATAGAGCACGGCATCAACGTGGCGCTGGGCACCGACGGCGCCAACTGCGCCGACAACCTCAACATGTACGAAAGCATGCGCACCGCGCTGCGTGTCTCGCACGTGCGCACGCCGAGAATGGAGCAATGGCTATCCGCGCCCGAGGTATTCAGGATGGCGACCGAGAACGGCGCGCAGGCCCTGGGCCTGGAGGGCGTCGGCAGGCTGGCCGAGGGCTATCACGCCGACCTGGTCATGCTGGACCTGGGCCACGTGAACTGGCTGCCTACCAACGACGTCATCAGCCAGCTGGTCCAGAGCGAAGACGGCACCGCCGTGCACAGCGTCATGGTGGCCGGCAAGTGGATCGTGCGCGACGGCGAATTGACCAACGTTGCGCTGCGCGAGCTGCGCGGCGAGATCCAGTCGGCGCTGGCCGACCTGCGCAACCGCAACGGCGATCAGCTGGCCTTGTTTGAACGCCTGAAACCGGTGCTGTCCAGCTTCTGCCCGGCCATGATGCGCAAGCCCTATACCGTGGAACGCTTTGGGGCGGCCTACCCGGCGGCCGGCGACCCCCCCGGCTGAGCCGTGCTCAGCCGCGCCGGCCGGACATCGCCGGTGCGTGCTGATGCTCGCGCACCGCTTCCTTGAAGCAGACTAGGAACCGCTTGGCCGCCGCCGACAGCGCGTCGGTCTTGGAGCGCAGCGCCAGCAGCTTCAGCGGCAGCGGCGGATTGAGCGGGAACACGGCGACGTCGCGCAGCAGGCTGGGCGTGACGCAAGTGGAGTCCACGAAGCCTATACCCACGCCCTCGGTCACCATCGAGCAGGTGTCCAGCGGCGAGTTCACCTCTACGTCCACCACCGGGTCCAGCCCGTGCGTCTTGAAGAACTGGGCCAGCGTCTGGCCCAGCGCACTTTGCGGCGCATAGCCGATGATAGGCAGCCCCAGCGCCATCACGTCGTTCGCGCTCAGCATCGCCCCTTCGCGCAGCTTGAACTTGCGCGGCGCGATGCACACCACGTTGGCGTGGCCGATCTCGGTGTGGATCAGATCGGGATGCGAGACGGGAAACAGGGATATGCCGATGTCCGCCCGGCCCAGCAACAGATGGCTGACAACCAGGTCCGTATTCATCCCGGCAAACTGGAACCGCGCGTGAAATTCTTCCTTGACCTGGATGATGGCCTGCGGGAGCAGGTAGATGCCCGGCCCCGAGTTCGACACGATGCGGACCAGGTCCGCGCTGGCGCGGCCCAGATCGTGGGCCAGTTCGTTCACGTTCCTGACCTTGGCGTATATCTCGGAGGTCTCGGTGAAGATGCGGCGCGCTTCCGGCGTGGGGATCAGCCGCCCGCCCGAGCGCTCGAACAGTTCGTATCCCAGCCGCTGCTCGCATGAGGCGAGCGTGCGGCTGACGGCGGGCTGCGACACGAACAGCATGCGTCCGGCGGCGCTCAGGCTGCCGGTCACCATGATCGCGTGAAACACCTCAATCTGGCGCAGGTTCAGGGGCGCGGCCGGTCGGTTGGTCTGGCGTTCAGTCATGGGCGCTGCGGGATGAGGTCGGAGCCTAGGATAACCCGCCGCACCCCGGCTTTGCTTGCGCGCGCCCTGGCGCTAGCCGAAACCTTCGCCTTGCAGGCCCAGAACGCCACCGCCGGTGCCGATCCCCACACGCCCGCCCGCGTCGTGGCAATGGAATTGACGCCCGACAGCCGCAAGGCCCTGGCCGATTTCACCCGCGACTGCGTCGGCAACCGCGTCCAGCCGGCTCGAACGGCATCCTGCTGTCCTCGGTCACCGTGATGAGCCCGCTGGAAGGCGACAGCTTCCGGATCACGGCCAGCGAACACGGCTTCGGCGGCAAGTTGGCCGAAGAGATCGTCCTGGGCATCATGAAGACGGGCCTGACCGTGGCCGACGAGAACACGGCCAAGTTGCCGCTCTCGGCACGGAACGCCGTCGAGCTCCGGGGCCGGCGCCGCGAAAGCGGCGCTCCAGACTCCCACGCAGTGAGGGCGGCGAAATCTCTACTGATCGTCATGTTTTCTCCGCGGCGTGTCGCTCAGCCAAGCAGGGCGAGATAGATATTGCCGACGGTTCGTACGACTTCCCAATGAGGGGCGCGAAAGTCTTGGCGAAAATATGGGCGACAGCAAACTAGATAATGTTCTGCGCTAGAAAGAAGACCTTTGGCTTGGTTGCCCGGTCTGTGTGACGACTTATGGGCCGCCCACCCGTTGGATCGCGTGCGAGGGAGCCTAAGGGCGATGCCCGGTTGCTGAACACGTGTCATTCATACAATTCGGACCGCGAGTGGATGGCGCTTCTGGCTACAGAAAGAAAGCGGAGAAGAATTGCGGAGGAGTTGTCCGTACGCCAGACCAGTTCCCAATCGTGTACGACATCAAGGTCCGGAAGTCGGAGACTGCATACCGAGTCTTGGCTGGCCAACGTCGTCGAAATGGGGACGACTGTACAGCCAAGTCCCGCATGGACCATGGCCAGCATTGATGCGGCATCAATTCCTGTGACTGTTGGCTTCGGGACGAATTTCGCTTTGAAGAAGCAGTGAATCAGCTCGTCGTGCCAGGCGGGTGCGGTGTCTCGAGCGATCCAGATAAATTCCAGACCGGCCAGGTCCGCCAAGCTACGCGGCAAGCCATTTGGCCAAGACCAATTGCGGGGGTACACGAAGGTCATAGGATCCGAGTAAAGATGAATCCCGGAAAACGATGGGTCGGCTGCATCCCGATAGAGCGTCACGCCAGCATCGAGCCTTCCTTCGGCAAGTAGCTCCAACTGTGTTTCGGACAGGTGATGATGCACAGAAACGGAGACGTTGGGCGCTTCTGCGCGAAATTTCCGCAGGATCGTTGCCACTGGGTCAGCAAGGTACCTCATCACAGGGATGCCCATGGCCATGTGGCCCACCTCTCCTCTGCCCGCCCTAATTGCGCGGTTCCGAGCGAGCTCGAGGTCGTTCAGCACACGTTTGACGTCGGCCAACAGCTGTTCGCCAGCCGCCGTCATCTTGATGCCGCGCGTCGAGCGTTCAATCAGCTCGGTCCCGAGACTCTCTTCCAGCTGATGCATCTGTCGAGTAAGTGCGGGCTGCGCAATATGAACCTGCTTTGCTGCCAGCGTGATGCTCTTGCACTCAGCTATCGCAACGAAGTACCGGAGTTGCCTGAGATCCATGTCATACCCATCCAGCATTGCGGGGATACAAAAACGGTATTTTACGGTATGACCACCAGCTTCCTATCATGCGCCAGGTTGCATCTCAACGGCCGCTTGGTTTTAGTCGAAGCCGACGGCGAGATGGACCAGAAAAGAACATCGAACCCAAGGGCGAATCGCATGGCTACTCAAGAAAAGGTGGTGATGCCGCGGTGGAAGCAGTTGACCGCGGCAATAGTTGGCAACGCGTTGGAGTGGTATGACTTTGGCGTGTTTGCATCTTTAGCAGTAATCATTGCTAAGGTCTTCTTCCCAACCGAAAGCCAGTACACAGGCCTTCTGCTCACAATGGCAACTATCGGCGTTGGCTTCGTAACGAGGCCTATTGGTGGCGTGTTGATCGGAATGTATGCCGACCGAAAGGGGAGGCGCGCTGCACTTCAGTTGGTGCTGAGTTTGATGACCCTGTCCTTGATCATGATCGTCCTGACGCCGTCGTACGCAACTATCGGCATCGGCGCGCCAGTCATCATCGTCATGGCGAGGCTCATTCAAGGCTTTGCTACCGGTGGAGAATTTGCATCGGCTACGGCCTATCTAGTTGAAGCTGCGCCTCCGGGAAGAAAAGGCTTGTTCGGCTCATGGCAGATGTTCGGCCAGAACTTGGCAACCTTGTTGGGGGCTTTGACTGGCCTGCTGATGACGTCTTTGTTCACGACGGAACAGCTGGTTTCAGGCGCTTGGCGCATTCCGTTTGTGATAGGTCTCGTAATCGCGCCGGTGGGAATATGGATTCGCCGCCATCTCGAAGAGCCTGAAGAAGCGCAGGAAGGTCGTCGAGCTGCCGAGGAGCAAAGTCTGCGAGCGCTTTTCTCAGGTTACAGAAGACCGATAGTTGCAACGCTAATGCTCACGACCGCGCTCACGTCGTCGGTGTATGCGTTTGTCATGTACTTGCCGACCTACGCGAGTCGCGAGTTCGGATTTGCCTTACATGACGCATACATGGCGCAGGCGACTGGTCTGGTTCTCATGACGGTCTCGATCCCGGTTTTTGGACACTTGTCAGATCGCTTCGGGCGCCGGGCCGTGATGCTGTTCGGGCTTCTTCCGTACGTACTCCTCTTGTATCCCATGTTTCATTGGGTGGAGGTGGATAGGTCGTTCTCATCGCTGCTTGTCACGTATGCCGGGCTCAGCTTCTTCTTCGCCGGTCTACTTGGTCCATTCTCGACCACTGTGGGCGAGCAGTTCCCGTCGAAGGTTCGTTCAACGGGTTTGGCGCTTTGTTACAACGTGGCCGTGATGGTGTTTGGCGGCTTCGCTCAGATGATTGTGACCTGGATGATTCACTCCACCGGTTTGATCCTTGCTCCGGTCTTGTACGCCGTAGGCGGTGGAATCGTGGGACTTGCCGGGCTCTTCTTGCTAAGCGATTCCGTGAGGCCACGTGCGACGTCAGCGCCCAAGACAGATCGCGTTGACGTAGTTGAGCCACGTATGCAGTGAGCTCTTCCACAATCGAAATTGCCCGGAGGCTGTTGATGGATACCCGTTTGAAAAATTCGAAGGTTGGAGTAAGTCAGAACGATCAGAATGTCGTCACTTTGCTTTCTAAACTCGTGGCGTTCGATACGACGAGTCGTGAGAGCAACTTAGCGTTGATCAACTATTGTGCCGACTATCTGAAAATCTATGGCATAGACACAACGTTGGTAAAAAACGCGGAAGGTACCAAGGCAAACTTGTGGGCTACGATTGGCCCGCACGTCGACGGGGGCCTGGTTTTGAGCGGACACACCGACTGCGTTCCCGTTGATGGGCAGGAATGGAGCACCCCCCGTTCGAGGTCACCGAACGGGGCGAGCGCCTATACGGCAGGGGAACTGCGGACATGAAGGGTTTCCTTGCGTGTGCGTTGCACTTGGTACCCGAGTTCGCAGCTATGAACCTAACTAAGCCTGTCCACCTGGCCTTTTCGTATGACGAGGAGGTTGGCGTGTTGGGGGTGCGGGATTTGCTGAGCTACGTGGCGGAAAAAAGAGTACGTCCCGGATTCTGCGTGGTGGGCGAACCTACCTCGATGGATGTGGTGAACGGCCACAAGGGAGGGCGGCTCTACGAATGCGTGGTTTCGGGTCTGGAGGCGCATTCGAGCCTTACACCCAAAGGCGTCAATGCCATCCAGTTCGGGGCGCAGGTCATTTCACATATTGCTCATGTGGCTAGCGACCTCGAGTCTGGCGGGGAAATTGATGTCGATTTCGACGTTCCCTACTCAACACTGTCGACAGGGATAGTTTCGGGCGGGACTGCGGGAAACATCATTCCAAGCGAATGTAAGTTCATCTTTGAAATGCGCAACCTCCCAGACGCCGACCAGGATGAAATATTTGGTCGCGTTGAGCAGTTTGCTCGCGAGGTCCTAGTTCCGCAGATGAAACGCGTGTCGGACTCGTGCAACATCCACTTTCGGAAAATCGTCTCGTACCCAGGCCACAACATTTCTCCCGACCATCCGATGGTTTCGCGCGCCATGGAGCTACTTGGATGCTGCACAAATAGGAAGGTGGCATTCGGGACCGAGGCCGGTTTGTTCCAGCAATATCTGAAGCTACCAACCATCGTTTGCGGTCCAGGGGACATCGGGGTAGCGCACAAGCCGGATGAGTTCGTTCCGATTCCAGATCTCATCCGTTGCGTGCAATTCTTGCGCTCGATGGGAACCACGCTTTGCCAGCAGTAGTGTGGCGTCGAAATTTCGAAGGAGATACAGATGCAGCCAAGTCGCGGTGTAGGTACCTGCTTAGTCTGGACCGTAGTTGCCCCGTATCTGAAAACGAGGCTTGGGCTGCCCAGCCCATTGATGGAGCAGCACCCTCCGCGCCACGGCGCCCGGGCGTCACTCAGGTTCGGAAATCGCCATCCTTCTATAGATGGTCTTCCGATTCACACCCAATATCCGCGCGGCTTCTGAAATATTCCCGTTTGCCTGCTCGAGGGCTCGACGGATTGCCAGGGACTGAACCTTGGCCAAACTGCCATCGACGTTTAGCGCGCTCGCCCCAGCCATGGTCTCGACAACGCCAATATTGGATGCGCCAGGCAACGTATCCGGAAAAAATTCGTCGGGCAAATGTTCCTTACGCACGACGTCGGCACCCGCAGCAAGCGCAATCGCCGTGCGTAGCGTCATCTGCAACTGCCGGATGTTTCCGGGCCAGGTGGCCTTTCTGAATATCTCCATCACTTCTTCGGAAATCGTGACTTCACGACCATTTCTCTCGGCCGCTGCCAACAGCTGGACAAGTTCAGAGAGATCCGTGCGCATGCGCAAGGGCGGAAGCACGATTCTCAGTCCATTAAGGCGGTAGTAAAGATCTTCCCGAAACCGGTGTTCGCGAATTTCCTGCTTCAAGTCCCTGTGGGTGGCGCAGATGATCGACAAGTTCACAGGCACGGCACGGCCGCTGCCAAGAGGAAAGACCTGACGATCTTGCAGTACTCTCAACAGACGCCCTTGGAGCGGTAGCGGCATATCTCCAATTTCATCGAGGAACAGTGTGCCTCCGTTGGCCTGAACTATCCGTCCCTGTTGGCCACGTCGCCGTGCTCCGGTGAATGCCCCTTCGTCGTATCCGAAGAGCTCAGACTCAATGAGCTGCTCAGGGATCGCTGCGCAATTGACCGCGACAAAGGGGCCTGCGCGTCGGGGGCCGCTATTGTGAAAGGCGCGAGTGAACATTTCCTTGCCGACGCCGGACTCGCCTTCAACCATCAGGGGAAGATCAAGGCCTATGATCCGCGACGCCTTTTCGACGGCGCGGTGTACTTGCGCGTCCCCGATGTCCAGGTCTTCCAAGAGAAGTTCGGAAAACTCAAGCTTTTTGGCCCTGCCAGGCGCTCGGACTGTGTTGCCATCGTGTTCGGACGCGTTCTTATCTTTCACTCCCGGCCCGTGCGCCGTGCACACCCTTCGATTGAGTGCAACATTGACCGAACGACCGTCCCACAACGAAAGGGAAAACGAATCGGTGCGTTCTTGCGTCCACATTTTTTTCAGGTCTTGGAACGGCAGACTGAACAGCATGCCGAATGTGAGCTGCGTGTGCGGACTCAGGATCTTGAAAAATGACCGAGCTGTCGAGTTGGTTCCCACCAGAATTCCCTGCGCGTCGAAGGCCGCGATGCACTGCTTGATGGTCCCCACGTTGCTGGGGTTAGTGTGGAAAAACAGCGTCAGCCGGTCAGGCATTTCGCCGGCCAACATGCGGTTCTCGACCAAGATAGCGATCGTTTTGATGAATCCAAGGGTATGCAACTGCGCGGCGCCGCACTTGGTCAGCACGGCGAGTAAACCAACGACTTCACCTTTCGCGCCAAAAATCGGGGCTGCATAGGTACAGTACTCGTGATAGTCCGACGTCTGGTGATCTTCGCCACGGATACAGACGCCTTCGCGTTGCGATAGCGCGCAGCTTATTGCATTAGTGCCTCTACAGGATTCACGCCAGCACGTGCCAGGCTCGAATATGGACCGCCCCTCGATGTCGCAAAGGCCAGGATCGCTGCGCGAAAACAAGATCATTCCGTCCCGGTTCACGACAGCGACCGCGCTACCGGAGCCCTCCACCAATTCGTATGTATTTTCGACGGAAGCAACGGCGTAACCGATCAAAGCGTGATCGGCCGCAATCGCCGCGGCCAAACCGTCTGTCGTGAGGTCTTCCGATGTAAGCGAAGGGCGTTCCCGGTAAGTGGTGGTCGGCGCCATAGTGTCTCCAAGCCCGAGGTAGTGCTGAGCGCGGCTGCATGGCCTTTTGGTCTAGGCTCTGAACGCGCGCAAGCCGCAATATTGACTTATAACGTAGCGCGTAGTGGGGCACAAATGGGGCTTGTACTGACCGCGCTACCTCAGTCCAGCACTGCCGACGATGGCCAGTCCCAAGAGTCCCAACAGCACGAACGCGATGCGTCTAACGGCTTGATCCGGAACGCGCAGCGGCATATAGGGTGCCAATGCTGTCACGACGATAACGACCGGCACGGCAAACATGGAAAGCTCGAGCACGTCCGCTGTGACTTCGCCCTGCAAGGTTAGCAAGACGAGTCGGACGACGGACAACGTGCCGAACACCGCCAGAAGGGTAGACCTAACGGTGTCCAGAGGTAACGGTTGGCGATAGAACAGGTACACGACCGGCGGGCCGGGAATGCTGTACATGCCGCCGCAGACCCCACCCAGGATCCCCATCAGCACAAAACGCGGGGCGCTGGAGATGACCGGTCGGACTTGTGCAAGCATAGCCATGGTCGCTCCAGCCACCAGGATCAGGATGCCCAAGATCATTTGCAGCAAATCAGCGTACCGGTCTTCCAGATGCTGAAGCAGGAAGATGCCCAGAAAGGCGCCGGGAATCAAGCCCGCTAGCGTCAACCAAAACAGGCGCTTGTGAATCTCTGACCAATACCCGCGCAGGGCAAGGGCGACGTTCACGACCATCAGCACATTAATGACCATCGAAGCCGTGGCGATTGAACTGATATTCAACGCGATGACGCCGCCCAAGGCGAACAAGCCCAGCGCGAAGCCAGTCAGCGCCTGCAGGTAACTAGCGATGGCGATGACCAGGAGAAACGCGAGAAGAGAGCTAGATGACATTCGCTAGGTCGGCCGTAGGGAAACCACCAAAATGCGTTGAGGCGCTACGTATGGCTTGAACCGTAGCGCCCCAACCCACTCATTCAGGGCAAACGTCAGACACGCGCTTGCGCGAACCTATGGCGAACGGCACGATCGGAAGCCACGCGCATCAGAGACCATAGCGCCAGCGCTGCTGAAACCGCGACCAACGCAGAGATCGGCCATGTGCCGTACGTAGGCAGGACTGCAGTCGCGAACAAGGGAACAAGTCCGCCAATGATGGTGGCGGCTTGACTGCCGAGGGAGATCCCTGTGTAGCGCAGCTGTTCAGGAAACAGTTCGCAGTAAAAGGCCGGCATTGCGCCCCACATGAGCCACGACGGGGCTGACAGCATCAGCATGGCCAGCCAAATCCACTTCACCTCGGCAAGGTCGGCTACCCAAAAGAATGGAAACGCCAGCGCTGCAATGACGACAAATCCAGCGTAGAAAACGGGTTTCCTTCCGACCTTGTCTGAGAGCCAGCCAGCGAAAAGTATGCCGAATAGCAGGGCGAAATTGATGATGACAACGCCCAGAAGCAGCCACGAACGATCCAGATGAAGCACGCCCGTCGCGTAGTAGATCAGGAACACCCAAACCGTGTAGAAGGGGACGGTGATAGATCCCAGATAAATGGCTGCCGTGTGATAGATCTCTTTGTAGTGGTGCTTGATGACGTCCACTACCGGAAATTTGACGATTTCCCCGGCTTCACGCAGTTGTTTGAAGGCCGGCGTTTCCGTAACCTTAAGCCGGATGTAAAGCCCCGACGCAAGCATCACAATGCTCACCAGAAACGGCACACGCCAACCCCACGACATGAACTGTTCCTGCGTGAGGAAATACGAACACGAGAACAGAACCGCGGTAGCCAGGGCCACTCCCGCCGCTGCTCCGACTTGCACGACGCCACCAAAAAGGCCACGGCGTTGTGGCGGGGCGTACTCGACCGCCATCAGGACTGCGCCGCCCCATTCACCACCGAGTGCGACGCCCTGCAAGAAGCGGCAGATGGTCAGCAGGATAGGCGCCCAGACGCCGATCATTTCATAAGTGGGCAAAAGGCCGATGGTGAACGTGGCGCCGCCCATGATGGATAGCGACGTAATGAGCATGGTCTTGCGTCCGATACGATCTCCAAAATGGCCAAAAACAACGCCACCCAGCGGACGCGCGACAAAGCCTACTGCTAACGTCGCAAAGGCGGCTAGCGTTCCCGTCGCCGAAGAATAGGCGGGAAAGAAGAGCTGCCCGAAAACCAGTGCGGCGACAAAGCCGTAAAGAAAAAAGTCATACCATTCCATGATCGTCCCGATCATGCTTGCAATCGCTACCCGTGTAGGCGTGACGGGCGGCGTGCCCCCTTGAATTTTGCTGTCCATTTTTGTCTCCGAGCGCTGCTAGGTTGCAGAGCTTTCATATCAAATGAGCTGTCAGCCGGTGGCTGCACGATGTTAAGAGCGACGGTTCTGTGCCGCAGTCCCTTGCATCCACGTAAAAAAACTAGTGTTCTACGAATACGGATCCGTCTTCCACCTCCACCTCGTAGACTTCCAGCGGCTGTTCCGCAAGGCCGACAGGCTCTCCGCTCGCCACCTTCCATTGCCACAAATGCTGGTGGCAGGTTAAGACCTCCCCGTCGAACAGTCCTTCTTCCAGACAAACATCCTGGTGCGGGCATACGCCCTGACATGCAAAGACATTCTGATCGGCATTGATGATCAGGATTTTCTTCTCTCCTTCGAGTTCGAACGTTTTCATCGTTCCCTTCGGAACGTCTTCAAGGTGGCACACAAATTGTCGCGTCATGTCAATTCCGAGTTAGCTGAACTTGTCGTAGGCAATGTTCTTCGCGTCGACCTTTTCGACAATCAACAGATGCCGGATCGCCGCATCCACCAAAGGCGTTGGGCCGGCAAGGTAGATTTGGGTATTGCTGGTGTTTCCCTTCACCGCCTGCGCGGCGATTTCATGGATGAAGCCCGTGGAGAATTTCAAGAACGGATACTGGGAAACCAAATGGTCGGAGACTTCCCCTTCCGATATGCCAATGGTGATTTCAAGCGTCGACTCGAATTGCCTGGCGTACGCCGTCAGCTCATCAAGGAAGAAGGCGTCCCGAAGGGTTCGAATCCCGAAAAACACCCGGCCTTTATGCTGCGAAAAGTAGCGTTCTCGCGTCGCGCGCGACAGAATCGACATGATGCCTGCGATGCCACTGCCTCCGGCGATGCATAGCAGGTTCTTTCGCAGGCTGGGACGGAATATCGCCCGTCCCAGCGGTCCAATAACTGACAGTTTTTGGCCTTCAGGCGAGCCATTGAAAAGATGTTCCGTCAGTACGCCGCCGGGTTTTTTCTTAGTCAAGAACGTCAGGGTTCGGGTGCCTCTATCGAAATTGACCATCGAATAGGCACGGTGGCCCGCCACGCCGTCCACGCTCACGAGTGCAAACTGCCCAGCATCAAATTCCATGCTGTTGTCCAGACGGATATCCCAAATTGCGACATCCGCCGTAAGCATGGCCCAGCGGGTCACGGCGCCCGCGTACCTTCTGGGAGTACGGGCTCCCGGATCGACTTCGTACACGTGCTCGGCGATCTCAATGTCACAATCACCGATCGCCGCGCACTGGCACAGCAGCACTTCGTTCGTGTCTGACTTGCACTTTGCCTTGCCCAAGGCCGCAGGCCAGTGATCCGTGACCTCGCCCGATACCAGCCTTGCCTTGCAACTGCCGCATGTCCCCGTGGCACAGGCATATGGCAGCTCTAGCCCCGCGGCAAGGCCCGCCATGAGCAGGTTCGGGCCTCCGTCCGCGGGCACCTCGAAGCTGCGATTCTTCGCATGAACTTTCAGTTTCATAAGGCCGCCGATATCAAAACGGAACGTGATATCCCTTCCCGAGCATGCGCGTATGAAGCCGCACCTCTCGCTCAAGGAGTAACGGCTCCTGGTCTGCCAGCCGAATTTTGTCGCGATACTCGCCCACCGCGACAAGCGAGGTCTCGCCGCCGTCATGTTCAGTTCGGAAAACCTGAAGGGTGGAGCGTACGTCGTGCTCGCCTTCACGCTCGCCGTTGGTGACCGTGCACAGGCTGAAGTGGCGCGTCAGGGGGGTGCGGTCCATGTTCTGCTTGGGAAGCAGGTCGATCAGCGCCGAAAGCCCCTCTTTGTCCTTTTCCAGCCATACCATGTCCCTTCGGATCTCGGGGCTGTAGACGGCGATCCGGTAGTTGAACTCGGGCAAGCAGGACTGCAGGTAGGTCTTGTAATCTGACGAGTCCAATGCCACGCAGAGCTTGGCCAAGAACTCTCGAATGGTCTTTTCCATATCCATGTTCGTAATCCTTTATTCGGGTATGGGTTCAGCCTTAGCGCGCGCTTTGATCTGCGGGAGGGAAAGGGTTTGAAGCGCTGCGGCCCATCCGGCGGCCCCATTCTTCATAGAAATGGCGCATACCTACTTCGTCATGGATCTTGTTGTTCTCGACGCGAGCATGCAGGATCATCGGCGCTTCAGAGGGGTCAGCCAGTGCGCGTCCCTGCCCAAAAGTGCCCATCAAATCCTCAGGCACATTGCGGCCGAAGGGGCCCCAGATCGAGTTGTGGTGCTGCACTCTCGCCGCTCTTTCTTCAGGTGTATCGCTCTTTAGTCCCAGACCGCGGTATTCAATGAACAACTTGTTCGGGCCGATCGGTATGACGGTGTCGATGCGCATGACCGGTGACCGGATGTTGAAGGTGATGCCAGGGAATATGTCCACAAGTGCCCAGCGATTCGGACCAAGCCCGGGCCAGCCCAGCGATTGAGCTTTGTGTCCTTTCATCGCGTCGTACTTCAGGACCATATCCGTGACCTGGGCGTGGCCGCCCTTGAAGGTACGGAATTCGCGATCGAAGTAGCCGGGCTGCAGCATCCCCGTGACGCGGTTGTGGTAATGCAAATAGTCGTGATACAGCTCGCTATTAGTGTCGTGCCACATTTTGAAATTGCCGTCCACCACCGCTCGGTTGTAGTGGAAGATCTCGAGTGGCTCCGACAGCATTTCCTCAAGCGGATCCAACGCACCGTTGAGAGTCTGGGCGAGGGGATCTGCGTTGTCGTCGATGTTCACCCAGACGAAGCCGCCATAGCCCACTTCAGTCCTGAATTCGCGCAGGGAATAGTCGCAACGCTTCACGCGGTCCTGGTAGCCGTCCTTTTCTCTTGGGATGTCTACGCAGTTGCCTTGGGCATCGAACGACCAGGCGTGAAAGATGCAAGTGATTCGCTTCGGTCCCCCTGCCGGGGACGGCGACTTGATCGATCCCGCCGCGTCGTAGATAAGCAGATTTCCCCTATGCGGACAGATATTGTTGAACGCGTGAATCTTGTTGTCTTCGTCGCGGATGATGATGAGATTGTGCCCACCAGGGTGTTGATAGGTTCGGTAATCCAAGGGGGCTGCCAGTTCACTTTCATGGCAGGCGATGAGCCAACATTTGTCGAAGATGTTCTTCTGCTCTTCACGGAAGATCGACTCGTCGGTATAGACCCGCGGGTCTACAAACTGGTTGGATGCCAGATCGGGCTTTCCAGTCCACTGATTGTGGTCTCGCGCCATTGTGTATGTCTCCTTCTGAATGGTTTTATGCACGCATAACCACTCAAGCAACAACCGTGCCAGTTCGACTGGCGCAGCAATGCACGCTTGCATCGCGGGGCACCCGGTTCAGAGCACCCCTATCGGGCTGAGTGGGCCTGGGACAATTTGGGACAGCGTTGTCCACTTTTGGGGCATGTGGGACACAACGGGGCGCGCTGCGGGCGCCTGGGGTAGTGGTCCGGCGCCTACGTGCAAGGTGAAATGGACCCATGTCGGTGGCGTCGATCTGGTGGCATGGTTTTTGCATGAGTATGTTCATTGCAGTGCTCTAGGCGTGCTCGATCACGACCGATCTGCAAGCGTGGCGGGCTCTGACGCCGTGCCCCGAATACTTCTAATACCGTGGAGAGACAATGGACAACAAGTACAGGAACTATATTGACGGCGCGTTTCGCACTGCGCGCAGCGACGCTTCAATCAGTGTGCTCAACCCCGCAACAGAAGAAGTCATCGGTCAGGCCCCTGATTCCACGAACGAGGACATTGACGATGCCGTCGGGGCGGCTCGCAGAGCGCAACCAAGCTGGGAGAAGCGGCCCGCGATTGAGCGCGCGGGCTACTTGAAGGCGGTCGCAGCCGGCATCCGAAGCAAGGCTGGCCAGTTGGCCCAGATCATCAGCCAGGAGCAAGGCAAGGTTCAAGGGCTGGCAGCCGTCGAGGTGGCGTTCACCGCCGACTATCTTGACTACATGGCCGAATGGGCCCGGCGGATAGAAGGCGAAATCCTTACGAGCGATCGCAGCGATGAAACTATCCTGTTGATGCGCAAGCCCATCGGCGTTGTCGCCGGCATCCTGCCTTGGAATTTTCCGTTCTTTTTGATCGCAAGAAAGATGGCGCCTGCGCTCGTCACCGGCAACACCATCGTCATCAAGCCAAGCGAAGAAACACCTCTTAATGCCTTCGCGTTCGCTGAAATCGTTGCTGAAGCGGGCCTGCCCCCAGGGGTATTCAACCTGGTCTCCGGGGGAGGGAAATCCGGTGGAAGGCTTGCCGGGCATACGAATGTCGACATGGTGTCCTTCACCGGCAGCGTGGAGACGGGCAAGCGCATCATGAGCGCCGCATCGGCCAACCTGACTCGCGTTAATCTTGAGCTGGGAGGCAAGGCGCCCGCCATCGTGCTTGCGTCCGCGAATCTGGAGTTGGCCGCGACGGCAATTTACCAGTCCCGCGTCATCAATACCGGGCAGGTTTGTAATTGCGCGGAACGCGTCTATGTTGAAAGGTCGGCGTTCGACGAATTCGTCGATAAGATCTCCAGCAAAATGCGCGCGACGAAGTATGGGGATCCCTTCCTGGACGACGCGCTGGACATGGGGCCTCTCATCAGCCGAGCTCAGCTGGAAAAGGTGAAGGGGGCTGTGGACCTTGCCGTCAACCAGGGTGCAAAGTTGGTTGTGGGAGGAAGCGTAGCGGACCGAGGCAAAGGCTTTCACTATGAGCCCACGGTCTTGGTGGATTGCCACCATGAGATGGACATCATGCGCAAGGAAACGTTCGGTCCGGTACTGCCCATTCAAGTGGTCGACAGTCTGGACGAAGCCATTCACTTTTCTAACGATTCCGAGTACGGGCTGACCTCGTCCATCTTCACGCAGGACATTGATGCAGCCCTTCGCGCTTGCCGGGATCTGAAATTTGGTGAGACCTATGTGAACCGGGAGCACTTCGAAGCGATGCAGGGCTTCCATGCGGGTCGCCGGAAGTCGGGGATCGGTGGCGCGGACGGGAAGCATGGCTTGTACGAGTACATGGAAACGCACGCGGTTTACATCCAGAGTCACTGAACGAGCTGATTGCAAATTGTCGGTATGTGCGCGGCTGCGGGTGAGCGCGGCCGCGCATGCTCTCTTGGAAAACAACGATGCGTTTGCAGCATTGCCACAACTATCACGACTTCCGGACGCTGGCCCAGCGTCGTCTACCCGGCCCGATTTTCAACTACATCGACGGAGGGGCAGACGACGAGGCTACGTTGCGCCGTAACAGTGCGTCCTTCGATCGCTTTGACTTGGTCCCCAACGTTCTCCGTGGCGTGAGGGATGTGGATCTGTCGGTCCAAATAATGGGCCAGTCAATTGACATGCCGGTGTATTGCTCGCCGACCGCGTTGCAACGTTTGTTCCACCACACCGGCGAGTTCGCCGTCGCCGCTGCCGCCTCAAAGTTTGGAACCATGTTCGGCGTTTCCTCGCTGGGAACGGCGAGTCTTGAAGAAATTCGGAAACGCCATAGTGGTCCCCAGGTGTACCAGTTCTATTTCCACAAAGACCGCGCGCTAAATCGGGCGATGATGTTACGGGCAAAAGAGGCTGGCGTTAACGTCATGATGCTGACCGTGGACAGTATTACGGGCGGCAACCGCGAGCGCGACCTGCGCACCGGCTTCTCCATACCTTTCAAGCTGAACTTGGCCGGCATTTCGCAATTCGCGGCGAAACCCGCCTGGGCCATGAACTACTTGCTTCATGAACGCTTCCGCTTGCCGCAGTTGGACGGCCATGTCGACATGGGCAAGGGCGCAATGTCCATCGGCCGCTACTTTACCGACATGCTGGATCCTTCAATGACATGGGATGACGTCGCGGATATGGTGGCCGAATGGGCAGGGCCTTTTTGCCTCAAAGGGGTCATGTCCGCCGCTGATGCCAGGCGCGCCGTTGATATCGGTTGTACCGGGATAATTCTGTCCAACCACGGGGGACGGCAGTTGGATGGATCGCGCACGGCGTTCGACCAGCTCGCAGAGATCTTGGATGCGGTCGGAGGCGAAATCGACATCATGATGGATGGCGGAATTCAGCGAGGTACGCACGTGCTGAAGGCCCTGTCCATGGGGGCCAAGGCCGTCGGAATCGGACGGTATTACCTCTTCCCCTTGGCGGCGGCAGGGCAGGCGGGCGTGGAGCGTGCGCTTGGCGTGCTTCGTAATGAAATTGAACGGGGCATGAAGCTGATGGGATGCAGCAAGATTTCGGATCTGTCCCGCGCAAACCTCAGGCTCGCGACGTTGTGACGCTGCTCGAAGCACCTAGAGGCTATCCAGCGCAGATTTCAAACGTCTGATTGCCTCGTCGACAGTAGAACGTGGGCACCCGAGGTTCACGCGCATATAGCCATGCCCTTCAACGCCGAACTTTTGCCCCTTGTCCAACCACAGCCTTGCCTTGATCAGCATGTACCTGTTCAGTTCTTCGGCTGTCATGTCTGTCGCCCGGCAGTCCATCCACGCTAGGTAAAGGGAATCCGCAGGCAGCACCTTGACCTTCGAGGTTGAGCTGTTGACCTGATGTGCAAAGTGCTGCTGATTGCGGCGGACGTACGCGAGCATCTGTTCAAGCCAGGGTTCGCCGTGCGTATAGGCCGCTTCGGCGGCAACCATGCCAAGCGTGTTGACCAGCGGGAACATATTCCGATCGTATTGCCTGATGAACTCAGCCCGCAGTTTGGCATTCGGGATGAACAGATTTGCGCTCTGCAGGCCCGGGAGGTTGAAAGTCTTGCTGGGCGCGGTGCAGGTAATGGTCTGTTGGGCAAAGGCGGGACTCAGCGACGCAAACGGCGTGTGGGCCTTGGCGGGATTCATGATCAAGTCTTGATGGATTTCGTCAGCGATCACCAGCACCCCACGCCGCAAGCAAATCTCTCCCATCGTACGGAGATCGGCTTCGCTCCACACATTTCCGGTAGGGTTGTGTGGATTACTTAGGATAAATATCTTCGTGTTGTCCTGGATTGCGGCTTCAAAGACTTTCTCGTCGAACACGTATCCGGTATCTGAGCGACTCAGCGGGGCATAAGTGAGCAGGCGCCCGTTAAGCAGCACGTCGTCATGGAAATGCGCGTAAACCGGCGGCTGGATAAGCACCGAGTCGCCGGGCGCAGAAAAGGCCTGTATGGCGATCTTTATCGACGTGATGATGCCCGGCGTTTGAACGATCCATCCCGTCTCCACATTCAAACCGAATCGTTTTCCCTGCCAGTTGATGACTGCCTCAAGATATGACCTCGGGGCGCCATTGGGGTAGCCGAACACGCCATGTTCGACCGCCTCGTGCAGGGCGTCCAGCACAGGCCTGGGCGCTTTAAAGTCTGAGTCGGCAACCCACATGGGTAGCGGCTCTGTCTTGGCTTCCTCCTCAGACAAGAATTGCTGCATCCCTCCCCACTTCATCGAGTTGCTATTCTTGCGGTCGACGACCTCATCAAAATCGTATTCCTCAACTACGTTCTGAAATTCCCTTGCTGACATGGCGGCGTTGATACTCACTGTGGCAATCCTCTTGACTGGGTGTCGGGTGCAAATGATGCGTCGTGTGATGCAATGGTGGCGGTGCTACTTGGAAAGGCAGTCCTTCATGCATCTGTCCACTTTGACGTCTGGGCGGTCGTCGACATAGAAATTGCCGCGGTTAGGCATCTTGATGCTGGCCAGGTTGTCTGCGCCCAGGGTTGCCGTCGCGGGGAGGATATCGTTCTTGTGCAGCAGATATGCTGTGACGCTGTATACGTCTTCATTCGAAAGAGATTGAGGCGCCTGGAACGGCATGGCGCGGCGGATGTAGTCGAACAGTGTGGTGGAGTACGGCCAATAGCTGCCGATCGTTTTAAGCGGCTTGTCGGTCGTCAAACTGCCGACGCCGCCGGCTAAAGCCGGCCCGAGGCCTCCTTCGAGATTCGCCCCATGGCACGCCAGGCATTGCGCCTGGTATACGGTTTGGCCTTGAAGGACCGTTCCTTGGCTCGGGGGCAACCCCGTGCCATCGGGCAGGATGTCGATGTTCCAACCTGCAAGTTCTTCTTTGGTAAGGTGTCGCCCCAGGCCTTCTAGACCGACCTGTCCAAGAGCGGGCGCGATCAGCGCGCCTGCACAAAGGGCGACGACGCTTGTGATTGCCTTATGCGCGGCCATTTGTGACCTCCCCGCTTGCCGATACGCGCCAGGGTTGTACTGCATTGTTGTGGTAGAAGGAGAACTTTCCTCGCACCGCGATGAGTTGAGCCAAAGTCGGCTGTACATAGCCAGTCTCGTCGATTGCCCTGCTCATCAGCATCAGTTCCTTTCCATCCCAGTCGAAGGGCGCTCGAAACGAAGTTAACGCCTTGGAAAGGACGGGTTCTTGCAAGATGGCGGGGGACCAGCTATCGCCACCGTCGATCGAGACATCCACACCAGTAATTTTTCCGCGGCCGCTCCAGGCGATGCCGCGCATTTCGTGCGTACCTTTGCGTGTCAACCGTTGTGTGCCGGAAGGGAACGTGATGATGGATTTGCACTCCATGACGAAGGAAAACTCACGCGCTCGCCCATTAGCCATCAGGTCCGTGTATTTGGCCGTTTCTTCCCGGGTGTGGCCGGGCTGATCGGTGACATGCAGGCGCCTGAGCCATTTGATACTCATGTTTCCCTCAAAGCCTGGGACGAACAGTCTTATCGGGTAGCCCTGTTCAGGCCGCAACCGTTCGCCGTTTTGGCTGAAGGCCACGAGGACATCGTCCAGGCATTTCTCTATGGGAATGCTTCTTGTCATGCCGGCCCCGTCGGCGCCTTCCGCCACGATCCACTTCGCCTTGGGATCTAGCCCAGCGTGATCAAGCAGCGTTTTCAGACGTACGCCAGTCCATTGTGCACAGCTCACTAGACCAGTAACTTCGGCCGCAGTTTTTCCGTACGGCGGAAGAAAACTGGGATTGCCGGAGCATTCCAAAAAGTAGATGTGGCTTTCACTAGGAAACTGCCGCAGTTCCGCCATGTCAAAGACCATGGGGTTCTTAACCAGACCGTGAATCATCAGACGATGCTGTTGCGGATCAATTTCTGGCACGCCGGCATGATGCCGCTCATAGAACAGACCGTTAGGAGTGATGATGCCGTCCAACTCCTGCAAAGGCGTAGTGCTGTAAGCGGACATCGGCTCTTTCAGCCCGGGATACAAGTTTCTTATTGCCTTGGTTTCGAATTTTGACGGTACGCCGTACGGCGTTGCAGTCGGTGCGCCCAGCGACTTTGTCCATTTCGGCACATTGGGCGGCAGGTTGTCGTTGGCGGGGGCTGTCGGGACTGAGGCTGCTGTTTGTGCAAAGCCGGAGTCCGCTAGGCCTAGCGTTGCCAAAGAGGTTGCTATGGCGGTGCCCCTGGTCAGGAACTGCCGTCGGCCATCCGCCTTGCCAACAAACGGCTTAACTGCGTTCGTTTTCCCTTCTTCTGAACCGTCCATGCTTCCTCCCCAGTAGTGCCGTGGTGCAACGGCCATAGTTGCTTCGGTATAGCCGACCGATCAGTCGGTCTGTTTTTGACGAGCATACAGGGAATTGGAAAGGGAGCCTAGTACTGCGGGAGATACAATTGCTGGACCTTTCTCACGTCAAATGGAATGAATAGGCAGTGGCTAGCAAAAAAACCGAGGAGCTTCCTGCTAATCGCGACCGCATCCTCAAGGGCGCTGCTGCCCTGTACGCAAAGCGGGGATTCCACGCGGTTGGGATGAATGAGTTATGCGCCGCCCTTGACCTGAGTCGGGGGGCCTTCTATCACTACTTCCCTAGCAAAGATGATCTGCTGGAAGAGATCTGCCGTCAGTACATGACGAAATTGCTGCATCTGGCAAAGGTCTCCAAAGCAGAGGAGTCCGATCCCACAATGCGCTTGCGTCGCTTGGGGAGTGAGCTTATCTCGGTAATCGGTGCGCATCGAGACGAACTTGCCGTGTGCTTTCGCGAGACAATTTCCCTGGCGGATGACCGGCGCCAAGGAGTGCTCGCCCTACATGCCGCCTACGAGAGGATCTGGAAGGAAACCCTAATTGAGGGTGAGAAGACTGGCGTCTTCGTTCCATATTCCCGTTTTCGGCTCAAGGCGTTGTTAGGCATGTACTACTACAGCTATCTGTGGATCGACCCGACGTCAACATCTTCCATACGGCAAACGAACGAGACGTTCGAGTCCATCTTGGCCGCCGTCAGCAGCCGCACTCAGCCTTGAGCGGTTACGGCGCTTGAGTTCCGAATCGCGTTCCAAAGTTCTTCAAGTCCAGGCCGGCGAGTGTCTCGCGCTTTATAGGCATTGATGGATATCTGCACGTCCCATCTTCCTTCTCCAACCGGCACGAGGTTCCATTCACGGCCCTGCCGAAATGAGCTGTCGGCAAGCCAAACAACGCCATATCCGCTTGAAGCAAGGTCGCCAAGCACGTCTGAGGACTCCGACTCGAAGACCGAGTAACCGGTGACCGAAGGATTGTCCCGTTTCGCGATCTCCACCACGCGGGAAAACAGGGTGGTGGGTGAATAGGTGAGCAGGGGCACAGGTAGATCGTCATCGCCGGGGAAGGCGATGCGACCGGCATCGACTTCAAGAGGCGACGCGTAGGGCTTCACGCGCTCGGTGCCAAGATGGAGTTTCTCGTAGCGATCTTCACGCAATCGTATGGGGAGTTCCGCGTGTTCGAAACAGACGAGCAGATCGGCAGATCCGCTGGTAAGCGATGACACGGTGTCGTGGATATTGCCCAGTTCAAGGCTGCAGCTCAGGTCATGCTCATTTGACCAGGTCTTCCACCACTCATGCAGGCGGGTAGTCGCCAGTGCATGGGGCAACGCTATTCGCACATGGTTGCGGTCAGGGCTGGATCGAAGCTGCGAGCGCGATGCAGCAAGCCTGTTGACAACGTCCGTCGCGGTCTCGCGAAATCGCTCACCCGCCGCAGTCAGAGCGGTGGGAAATGCATTTCGGTCGATCAACTGTGTACCGAGCCATTGCTCAATTGCCTGGATGCGCCTACTGAAAGCGGCCTGCGATAGATTTCGGATATCGGCAGCTTTTGTGAAGCTCTTGACTTCAGCCAGCACGAGAAAGTCTTGAAGCCATCTGGTGTCCACGGTAAAGCTCCTGGGCAAGGGCAGCGCGGCACTGCGGCGAAGATTCCGTCACAGCGACCGCGCAATTGTAGCGCTGCCTAACCAGGAATGGCAGCGTCTGCCCTGATGGACCTAGGCGTGAATACTGGCAGAGATATGCTCCAGGGCTGCCGCAACGCGATCTAGCGTTTCGGCCGACGCTCCTTGCAACGGCGATCTAGCCGGCCCGACGGGATGCCCGATCAGCGCCATGGCGTCTTTCAACGGCGCAGGGTGGTTAGCGGTGTAAAGCGCCTCGATCAGCGGGAGAATTGCGTAATGAATGCTGCGAGCGTGCGTCACGTTTTCCTGCGCCACCGTTTTGAACAGTTCAACATGCTCGGCCGGGATGATATTGGACGACATGAAGATGCCGCCCGGACTGCCAAGCAGGAACGTCGGGAATCCGAGGTCATCGTCCCCGGAAAGCACATCCATCCTTTGGCCCAAAGCGCGGATCTTTGCTGCGACGACGGCCAAGTCGCGTTCGCACTCTTTCAACGCCACCACCGAGGAAAGGGTCGCGATTTTCTCAAGCACGGGGATATCCAGATTGACGCCTGTCCTGCCGGGGTTGTTATAGGCAACGATTGAGATCGGAGCGGTGTCCGCTACGCGCGAGAAATGTTCAAAAATGCCCTCCGCGGTGGTTTTGACGTAGTAGGGGGGCAAAACAAGGGCCGCGTCAGCGCCTGCGTCAGCCGCGTGGCGGACTACCTCTTGCACCTCCCGCGTTCCGGGCGACAGGGCACCCACGATCACGGGAACGCGCCCCTTCACATGCTCTACAGCAACTTCAACAACTTGCTTGCGTTCCGACGGCGTAAGGCTCACATACTCGCCAGCGCCTCCGACGACGAGCAAACCTGAAATGCCGGACTCGATCTGGAAGTCGATGAGCTTGCGGAAGGCCGGCTCGTCAAACGTGTCCGCTTTCGTAAGCGGGGTGACAAGTGCGGTGTAGATGCCATGCGCGGAGAAAGTCATGTTTGGATGCTTCACTCAAAGGTGGGCTTGAAGGGATGCTTGCAGGATAGAAGGCGTGCTTTCTTGGCGTCCAATGTTCAATTCACATCGTGAAGCGTTGCGCCAGACGCATGTGGAGATGCGTTAAGAACATCAACATCACGTCGCGTACCGAGCAGTTCTGCCGCTCTCGGCGATAGTGGTTGACAAGAACAATATGCCACACTAACCTGCCTACTAGTTGGTAGGGTAATGTTCTTAAAAGGAAGTCATATGGACACCAAACAATTTAAGGGCCGCAAGCTTCTGGCGGTAGGTGGGACGAGCGGAATCGGGTTCGAAGCCGCTCGCATGGTTGCTGAGCAAGGTGGAGCGGTTGTGCTCGTCGGCAGCCGTCCTGAAAAGGCGGAGGAGGCGCGTCAGAAGCTTGAGGCGATCACCGGTGAAGGCAAGGCTGCGGCATTGACGGCAAACCTCTCCGATTTCGAAAGCGTCAAAGCGCTCATCCAGAAATTAGAGACGGAGCACGCCGACATTGATCTGCTGGTGAACTCCGCCGGGATTTACTACCCGAAGGCGTTCCTCGAGCATTCGCCGGCCGACTATGACAGCTTTCTTGATCTGAATCGTTCGCTGTTTTTCATTACGCGCCAAGTGGCAGCGTCGCTGGTTGCCCGCAACCAGCCCGGCTCGTTCGTCAATGTGACCGCCGTTGCGGCCAGGCAGGCCGTCCAGTCAATTCCTGCATCGGCCTATTCGATGGCCAAGCGGGGTCTGGACGCGCTTACCACGCACGTAGCTGCGGAGCTGGCGGAACACAGCATCCGTGTCAATTCGGTGAGCCCTGCCATTGTCGAGACGCGAATTTTCGAACGATTCATTCCCACCGACAAGCTGGATGGGGCATTGAAGGACTTCAATAACTTCCATCCGCTAGGTCGCAACGGAACGCCGCGTGATGTCGCCGAAGCGATCATCTTCTTGCTTTCGGACAAAGCATCTTGGGTTACCGGCGCCACGTGGGATGTGGACGGCGGCGTGATGGCCGCTCGCAAGAGCGCTTGAAAGTAATCGGAACGACGAAAAGGCAAATGGATATGGAAAAGAAGTGGAACGGTAAGCTGGTGTCACTGATCAAGCGTGTAGGCGCATTTTCCAAGGCGAACGCGCCCGTTGCAGGAGCGCTGCATCAATTGGACGTTGCGACGCGCAAGGACAGCGTGTTGGATGCGAAAACGCATGAGCTGATTGCGTTGGCAGTGGCGGTCACCACGCGTTGCGATGGTTGTATCGCAGCCCACGCGGTCGCTGCAAAGAAGGCCGGTGCGACTAAGGAGGAAGTTGCCGCAGCGTTGGGTACAGCAATTGCCTTGAATGCGGGCGCGGCGTACGTATACTCTTCTCGTGCCCTCGACGCTTACGAGGAGTTTTCCGCCGTGGAGTGATCGCGGCGATTAGGAATAGACATGGTAATTGGAACGCGAGAAGCGCTGGTAAGGTCCGCCGAAAACCTGATGCGCACCAAAGGGTACGCCGCCTTCAGCTATGCTGATCTGGCCGAGGACATCGGCATCAGGAAGGCAAGTATCCATCACCACTTCCCCACGAAAGAGGACCTTGGTGTCGCGATCGTAGAGGAATATATCGAGCGGGTGCGCTCTGGTTTTCGACGTATCGAGCAGCAGAATTCAAATGTTGCCGATAAGGTGACGGCGTACTTTTCGCTGTTCCAAGCAAGTAGCAATCGCGGTCTACTTCCTATGTGCGGTGCACTTGCCGCAGAAATGAAGGTGCTGCCTGTGGAGCTGCAAAAGCTCACGCAGCGATTTTTCGATTTGCAGTTGACTTGGCTTCGGACGACGTTGGAAGAGGGCATGGCCGATGGAGATATCCCGGCAGGCCGGGGAGCCAAGCAGAAAGCTTTCCTGATCCTGAGCCTTCTGGAGGGGGCAAGTTTTGTCAATTGGGCCACTAAGGGAAAACAAGCCCTCGACGAGACCGTTGTTCTATCGATCATTGAGCAGAGCTAGCATTCGAAAAGCAACAAAGCGAAGTCGCGCCAAAAATGGGGCGGCTTATTTTCTCCTAGTTATCTACCGTCTAGTTGGTAGAGAAGTCCCGCAGGGCGAGTGTACGAGCGGCGAGAAAGGGCACGGATGAAGAGAGTTCGCGTAGTGGTTTGGTCGGACTTCGTCTGTCCCTGGTGTTGGATAGCCATCAGCCGTATAGGAAAGGCGGCGCGCAACTTGGCGCGGGAGATTGAGGTTGTGGTTGATGTCCGGTCGTATCGCATGGCCAAAGGCATACCCGCCGAGGGGTTCACGATGGCTCTGATTCGAAGGTTGGGCAACGTTACGACGGCCGATCGAATGATGGCCGCTCTCAATGAAGCCGGTAGTGAGGGGGGGCTGGAATTTCGGTTCAAAAAGATGCGGTTTGGCGATACAACGGACGCTCACGCGATGGTCAAGAGCATCGATTCGTTCGACAGGCGTCAGCAGTTAATCGAAGTGATTTTCCGTGCCTGCACGGCAGGAGAAAAGGACATATTCGACAGACGCGTGCTTTCCGAGCTTGCCATAGGGCAGGGTTTGACGCCGCATGAGTTCAGCTTTGATGCTCGGCACCTGGCGTCAGTGGCCCGCGATGAACGCGATGCCAAGAACCTTGCCTCCGGCCTTCCCCTTTCCTTATTTAATGAAGAGGTCATTTTGCCCGGGGCACAGGAGGTGCCAGCCTATGAGCGCGCGATGCTGGAGTCCGCAAGAATCCCGTGCCAGCTTCCCGACCGGGTGTCCGAGGCTTGACCTACAAAGGCCCTAGCGCCTCAGCCAAGGCCTGCGCCCGCGGCATACCGTTGTACTTCCTGAGTGCCCCATTGGCATCCAAGACGACTATGCCGGGCGTACCCCGGAAGCCTAGGGAAATCATAAGCATCTGATTCGCGTCCAGAACTTGCTGTACTGTCGGGGAGATCATATCGGCCGGTGCAATGCCGCCATGGCTAGACTTCACCTCATTTTCGCGCAAGGCGGCGGATCGGTCGGAAGCCCCCAATATGGCCGCAGCCTTTGCCGGGCTATCCGCTTTGATGATACCCACGAGTAAATGGCGAATTTGAACCTTGCCGGAGTCGATCCACGGACGTGCCGCCTGCCAAAAGCGATTGCAATACGGGCAATTGGGATCGGTAAATGTATAGACGATGCGGGGAGCGCTGGCATCTCCGTCGAGCACCCATGTGGCCGATGCGAGCTGCGCCCAAGTCTTGCTCGCCAATGGCTTGGCCGCCAGGCTCTCCAATATCTTGTCGTCGAGCGCTTCGCCCGCCGAATTCAACCTGGTTCCAATGATGGCGTTGCCGTCTGCTGTGACATATACGGTGATGGGTCTGTCGCCCGTTACGCCCGCGAATGCGCGCACTGCAGCGCCAGTCCCAGCATCGAACTCCTGAATCATGGTCAGTCCTCGTTCCTCCAGGGTTCTGATGGCGGCCGGTTTTTCAGCGCCAATAGCCTGGTTTTGGAAGAACAACAACGTAAGGCTAAACGCAACAAAGGTTGAAGGATTTGCCGGTCGGAAAAGGATAGGTAAGTCAGACCGTCCAATGGAGCGGTGTCGAGAGCCGCGAAAGTTCGGGGAGAAGTTCATTTTGCGTCGTCACGGCCATTTGATTGCTTGCGCGCGTCGCCGGGCGTGAGGATTGAGCGGGAGCCATGATGACAAACACGAGTGTCGCAATGAGCAAAATTTCCCGTTCATCACTGTACTTCTGTAAGGGGTGAGGTGGGGGCCTCTAGACCAACGTTCACTTATGAATTTTGCGCACAAATGCTGTGAGGAAATTTCCCCCCGTTGAAAAGCTGGCCGTCAGTACACTTCCTGCAGCCTTTGGACAGGCGTCCAAAGAGGTGCTGGTCCAGCTTTTCGGGGCGACGAGTTGCCGATCTGGCGGCGCAACCAGTTGAGCGTGACAAGATCAGGAGGGGATGTTGAACACAGCCGATAGCGCGGTTAATACAGCGCCGATCACAACGACACGCACGCCGGAGGAAAGTCCCCGCGAACGTGTGCCTTTCACTCGCTACGATGCCGGCTGGGTTGTGCTGTGCATTGGAATGGCGATTGGCGCCGGCATCATATTTCTTCCGGTGCAGGTGGGCTTGACAGGCATATGGGTTTTTGCAGCTTCGGTGCTCCTTGCGTACCCTGCGCTTTACATGATGCAGAAGCTGTATCTGCAGTCCCTTTCGGCGAGCCGGGAGGCTGACAGCTATGCCAACATCATCGCGCAGTATCTAGGAAAGAACTGGGGCATATTCCTGGCGGTCGTGTACTTCTTCATGCTGCTTAAGGGCATGCTCACTTACTCGCTAGCGGTCACGTTTGACACCGCGAAGTATCTGCAGACGTTCGGTATAACGACGGGTTTGCTTTCTGACAGCCCAATATTCTCATTGGCAATTCTCAGCGTACTGGTGGCGATCGCGGCGCAGGGCGAGAAGCTGCTCTTCAAGATATCGGGGCCGCTTGTGGTCCTCAAACTTGCCATCGTGGTGTTCCTAGGTGTCGTGATGGTGCCGTTCTGGAACATTGGCGCGAATGTCCCGCCCATGCCAACGACGTCCGATCTTGAAAAGTTCGCCATTGACACCATCCTTACCGTGCCGTTCACGCTGTTCTCCATCCTCTTCGTGCAAATCTTGAGTCCGATGAACATCGCCTTTCGCAGGGTGGAGTCTGACCCGCGCGTAGCAACGTACAGGGCCATTCGCGCGAATCGCATAGCGTACGTAATTCTGGCTGTTTTGGTTCTGTTCTTTGCGACGTCATTCTCGTTCGCGCTGTCGCATGAACAGGCTCTTTCAGCCAAGGCCCAGAACATCTCGGCGCTTGCCCTTGCCGGTGCAGTGATACCCGGGAACGGTGTCCTCTACTTGACCACAGCGCTTAATGTATTTGCTGTAGTCACGGCGTTCCTCGGAATCTATCTGGGTATTGAAGAAGCAGTTGCTGGCTTGGTGATGAACATTCTCACGCGGTTCGTGCCAAAGGAGCGCATAAATAAACGCGTGGTATCACTGATGCTCTGTGTCGCGATCGTGTTGGGCCTGTGGCTCTGGGTGCAAACCCGCTTCTCGATCCTGTTACTACAGCAGCTTGCATCGCCGATCTACGGTATTGCGTCCTTTATCGTTCCCTGCCTCTTGATCTACAAGGTTCCGGCGCTGCGAAAGTACATATCGCTGAAGGTCTGGTACGTCTTCGTATTCGGCCTGATCGTGTGCCTATCTCCCTTCCTGAAGGCCCTGGGCTACTGATGTCCACAGGCCGTCCATAAACTTGAAATCTAAAACTAAGAATCTCGAAATGACGCCCGATACTATGTTCGACTTCGATACTGTGGTGGACCGCAAGCAAAGCAATTCCCTCAAATGGCGATCGCAGGCCGAAATGCTCACGGCCGAGCAAGCCGCCACCGATCCGCTTCCCATGTGGGTCGCAGATATGGATTTCAGATCGCCGCTTGCAGTGGTCGACGCACTGAAAGAGGCCGTGTCGCACGGCGTATACGGCTACCCCGCACGTCCGACGAGCGGCTACCTGAGTGCCGTCACGGGATGGCAACGTAGGCACTTTGGGTGGGATGTCCCCAATGATTGGGTCGTTCCGATTGCCAGCGTTATCGCGGCGCTGAAGACGATCGTGCTGGCCTTTTCTCGTCCAGGCGACTCTGTGCTGATTCAGCCGCCGGTGTACGTGCATTTCAACCATGATGTCGTCATTAACGGACGCCATGTCGTGAATGCGCCGCTGCACTACGATGGGAGTCGCTATCGGTTCGATGCCAAGGTGTTTGAAGAGGCGATTCGGGATGACACCAAGATATTTATCCTTTCGAATCCGCACAATCCCACTGGCAATGTGTGGAGCAAAGAAGATCTTTTCGCGATGGGCGAGATCTGTCTACGCCATGGTGTGCTCGTGATTGCCGACGAGATTCACTGCGACTTCGTGTTTGGGCAGGGGAAACAGCACACGCCATTTGCATCGCTTGATCCCCGCTTCGCGCTAAACAGCGTCACCTGCACGTCCGCAAGTAAAACGTTCAATCTGGCGGGCCTGCAGTGCGGCAACATGTTCGTGGCGGACAAGGTGAAGCGAGCCGAGATTCTGCGTACGATCGAGCGGAACTACAACACCCAGGTAAACGTTTTGGGAATGGTGGCGACCGAGGCCGCCTTTACACACGGCGGTTCTTGGGCTGACGCCATGCTGGCCTATGTGGTAGCGAACCAAAGGCACTTCGCTCAGCGCATCAACAACCTTGATAAGGGGATCAAGGTGCTGGAGATGGACTCGCTCTACTTGGCTTGGATGGACTTCCGGGCGCTTGGCATGCCAGCCGAAGAACTCGAAGATTTCATGCTTACCAAGTGTCGGGTATGGCTAGATAGAGGGCCAAAGTTCGGCTTGGAGGGCCACGGGTTCATGCGCGCCAATTTAGGCTGCTCTCGCAGCTTGGTGGATCAAGCCGTCGATAGCATTGCGAGCGCTCTCAAATAACGCTGAGCGACTGGGGTGGATCTCAGACGGTCGCAGCCTTGTGCCACGGCGCGCCGTCTTTGAATTTCTCCTCCAGGAATTCTACGAACACCCTGACTGCCGGGTTGCTATAGCGGGTCTTGAAGTACAGGGCGTAGAGAGAGTGTCGAGGCGGTGGAGCATACTGCGGCAGTACCTGTTGCAGCTTGCCCTCGTCCAGGTGACGCTGCGCTACATAGGCGGGCAGGCATGCGATACCTGCGTGATCAAGTGCGATCTCAGCAAGCGCCAAACTGGAATTGGCTACGGCGAGGCATCGCACCTTTATCGTCTCTGTACTACCAAGATGCGCGAAGCTCCATTCTCGATGCTCGGTCATCGCGGGATAGAGCAGGCATGAGTGATGGGTTAAATCCACAGGGTTGCGTATGGGCGGATGGCTGTTTAGATAGGCTGGAGACGCTACATACAGCCAGTGAATCGGTGCTAGCTTTCGCCCAGGATAGTCCCAGTTATCGCGTGCGGTGATGCGCAGAGCGACATCATGGCCTTCCGATGCAAGGTCCACCATGCGGTCATCAAGGTTCAAAGAAATCTCTATTTCGGGGTACTGCGCAGAAAAGTCGCGCACCAATCTCGAGACTTGCGTGCAGCCGAATGCCACCGAGCACGACACGTGTAGAACGCCCGATGGCTTGCGAAACTGGATAGCCTCATGCAGTGCAAGGTCGGCATCGCGGAGGATAGCTGTCGCACGTGCGTACATCATTGCTCCGCCTTCAGTCAGGGCGATATGCCGCGTCGTGCGCTTAATGAGTACGGTACCAAGCTGATCCTCAAGTTGGGCCAAAGCCTTGCTTACCGCAGACGGTGTCAGGCTAAGCTCGCGCGCGGCCTTGGACAGACTACCGTTCTCAACGATCTTAACGAAAAGCTCCAGTTTAGAGAGCGAATTGGACAATCGCATGTCAGACCCGGCCGCGCAAATGAGATATGCAATTATCTGCGGAAAATGGCATCGAAAGTAGCATCAGCGCGGCCCTTCTTGTCGTCTTCTAGGGCAATTGCTTCCGCGGAGCTGATCCTGATTGGACTGAACCCAAAGCTCGAAAATCCATGTGCTCATCTCGACAACGAGTTATGTGGCTCGCTACGGGCGATTTCTACATAGGCCATGTCGTCAATACGAATCATTGGGGCTGAGCGTACGGGTTAAGTCGGGGTGGCCGTGTGGTGCGACGCCCGAAATGCGGGCCCCGACGTGCAAAATCTGGGCTATAGGCGGACCTGTGCCTCTGCAACTACGAGTCGCGCCAACCGGTCCCACGGCGCTTGCTGCCAGCGTTCCAGCAGGAAATCGCTGAACGCCGTCAGCCGGCGCGGTTCGGGTTCGCTGAGCGGCGTCGGCCTCCAATGTGTCGCGCATCTCGCGGGCCTCGCACCATATGTCTTCTGGCGACCGCGTGAACTGCGCAGCATTAGCTGCCAATGCACGTGCGCCAAACCTGCGCACCGCTGTATGCAGTGCCTCTTCAAGCATCTTCATTCAGCTCGCCTCATTACGGCCCGGCGCCAGCGACGGGCACGAGACGTGATTGATATCGGTCACGGTCGTTTGCCCAGCACCTTCTCGATTTCGCTAGGCGGCATACCTGTGCGCTGATGTACCTCGCCATTTGCGTCGCGCCACACGAAGGCAGGCGTCGCTCGCAGTGACAGCGCCTGCATGAGCGCCATATTGGCCAATAGCTTCCCTTCGATTTCCGACGGGATGGGGTCCAGTGGTTTAAGCACCTCATCGTTGACCGGCCGGAGTCGCCCCGTTGCCATCTGCGCTGCCACGCCAGCCGACTGCCTGGCCTCGTAATCGTGCAACGCCTTTGCTGGATCCTGAGCTGACAACAATGCGGCCGCCATGCCGGGGCTTGTCGGCGTCAACATTCCGACTACGACGTGACGCAATTGCACATGTCCCGCGTCGACCCAGGGTCGAGCGTCCGCCCAGGACTTGGCGCAGTACGGGCAATTGGGATCCGTAAAGACATAGACGGTGCGGCCTGCATCTGGCTTGCCGTCGGCCAGCCATGTCGAACTTTCCAGCTGCTTCCAGACGTCGCTAGATATGGCCGGGGCCGTTGCCGATTGCAGTGGACCGCGGGTCAGATCGTTGCCGTCCTTGTCGAGTAGCGTGCCCGCGATCACGTATTGGCCCCCGGGCACGGCGTAGAGCGCGACAGGACGGTTGCCCGCCCGCGCCGCCCAACCCTGGACCCCTGCGGGAGTCTGTAAAGGGCCTAGAACCTCCAGACCTTCGGCCTGCAACGCCCGCAACGCGTGAGGGAGGTCGGAGGCGGAAGCGGGAGAAGTAAGCGACAGCATCAATGCCGCGATCACTGAAGCGCCGAAGCTGCGTGGGAACGATCCGGTACGAGCGGTAAGCGGAAGCGAGTCAGTCAAGGGAGCATTTCCTTAGAGGTGTGAGGAGCAGGGGCGTGGCTTATGAGCGCAAGGCGCTGTGCGAGCGTGGCTCGTGAGAGTTCTCCCAGCCGGGTGTCGACGTGCCGGCCGAAAGCGTCGAAGAACAAGGTGGCGGGTAATGCGCGATGACCGAACACGGTGGCGGCCTGGGTGTCGACGTCGAGGAGGACGTTTTCCAGAGCCAGCCCCTGCTGTGCGAGAAACTGCTGCACTACCGCGGTGCGCTCGCCTTGATTCAGGAAAACAAATGTGATCTCAGGATGGTCGGCCTGGGCTTGGGCGAAACCTGGCATTTCGAGCCTGCAGGGCGGGCACCAGCTGGCCCAGAGATTGAGCACGACCGGCTTGCCTTGAAAGGCTTGCAGCGATCTCGGCTCTCCCTCCAGCGTTCGGAACGTGGTTTCGGGCAGGGACGCGCGCGGTTCGCCCGATCCGGTGGCTGCAGCCACCCAGTGAGCTCCCGCCCAGACCAGCGTTGCCACCGCGATTCCTGTCAGCATGGGTGCCTTCCAACTGCTGCGATGCCCGCCCAGCCATACGGCGTGGGCCCATGCCGCGGCAAAACCGGCGGTGGCATTCCAGCCGCCGTCGCGAATGTCAAGGATCGAGACGGGATCGGCGGAGTACGCGTCGAACTGCTGAGCGACAAATGCTGCGCGCGAGGCCAGGATGCCAGTTAACAACACCCGACCCATCGGAAGTTGCGTGTCGGAGCCGCGCCGCATAGCTAACCATGCTGCCACCCCTTGACCCATCAGCACGCTTGCGATGAACGCCACCAGAGTCAAGGGCAACACTAACGGTCCTACAGAAAGCATGCCGCTCATGGCGCCTCCAGCGCGAGACGCTGCTGGCGGAGCAACGCCGAGGCGTCAAACTCGCCGGTCAGCCGCTGCGCACGCCGCTCGCGTCCATCGGCGCCGAAGAACAAGGCACTCGGCGGCCCGGGCACTTTTAGCTGGCGCAGTAGCGCCAATTGGTCCGGCGTGCTGCGGGTTAGGTCCATGCGAATTAGCTCGAACGACGATAGCGCTGCGCGGACCTCGGGTAGGGGATAGACCTCCCGTTCAATTTTCTTGCAGGACACGCACCATTGCGCCGAGAAGTCGAGAAAGACGGGTTTGCCCGCAGCTTGCGCGCGGCTGAGCGCCGCCGCCATGGCATCCGGTGCATCCACGGTGATGAAGCCATCGGTTTCGGCAGATGTGCCAGGGGTATTCACGTTGCCGGCCACCAGGAACGCCAACGGACGCACGGGGTCGGCCTGCCCCGCCGCGGCCCCCAGTTGCATGGCGAGTCCCCAGGTCATCATGGGAATCGAAACGCTGAGCAATAGTGCCAGATAGGCTGCTGATGTCCGTGCTTGCCAGGCCCAGATGGCAAGAGCACTGGCGATCGCAATGGCCAGGCCACCCCACAGGGCCAGGCTCACCGGAGGCGGAAGTATGCGTTCCAGCATCAGTACCGCGGTGCCGAGCAACAGGAACCCGAATACCGCTTTCACTCGCTCCATCCACAGGCCAGGGCGGGGCAGGAGACGCGGGCCCAAGGCACCGACGGCGAGCATTGGCAATCCCATTCCTAAGCCCAGCGCAAAAAGAATCGCCGCACCACGTACGAGGTCTCCGCTTTCGGCGATGTACAGCAGCGTGCCAGCCAGCGGCGCCGTCATGCAGGGGCCGACGAGCAATGCAGAAACTATCCCCATCACCGCCGCACTCAACAAGGTACCGCTTTGTTGACGCCGGCCCGCTCGATCCAGTCTATCGCGCAACGACGCGGGCAGTTGCAGGTTGTAGAAGCCAAACATGGCGAAGGCGAGCGTGACGAACACCGTCCCCAGCAGGCCAAGCATGTAGGGGTTTTGCAAGGATGCTTGAAGGCTGGCACCGGCCAACGCCGCCGCCACTCCCATGGCGGCGTACGTGGCGGCCATGGGAAGGACAAAGGCCAAGCTCAGTATCAGGCCACGCCGCGGGGACGCCCGCGCGCCGACTACCAGGGAGGATACGATGGGCAGCATCGGCAGCACGCAGGGCGTGAAAGCCAGCCCCAGGCCCAACACAAGAAAAACTGCCAGGCTCCAGCCCAGGCTATGGTTGTCGAGCGCATGCCGGATGCTCAGATCGCTGTTCGCGTCCAGCGCGGGGGCCGGGCTAGTGCTGCTAGTCGCCGATAGGCGGCTTATGTCGATGTCGCGCGTCTGAGGGGGATAGCAGAGACCGGCATCCGCGCAGCCTTGCCAAGTGACACGCAGGATGCCGTTCCCTGCGGATGCGAGCACTGCTCGAGCCTGGCCGTGGTAAACCTCCATCACGCCGAAATTTGGGTCGTCCTTGCTTTCGCCTGGCGGCGTTTGCAGGGAAACCGACGTTGCCTGCGGCATGCGCTGTGCTTCGATACGCTCGCGATAAAGGTAATAGCCTTCGGCAATCTGCCAGTTCAGCACGACTTCGTCCCCCGCGCCGCGCGACGACTCCAGACGGAACGCCTCGTCAGGGTCGAGAAATTCGTTCTGCGAGAAGGCCGATGTCGCGAACGTGGCCAAAGTTAGAACCGCAAGCCAAGGAAGCCATCGGCGCGCGAGCGCCCGGATAACGCGTGATTTCGTCATGCACCAGATAGTGCAGCGCGCGGATTATCAGAGCATTAACACTGCGGGGTCAGGCGCGGACGTATGACCAACCTTCGCTTTGCCATTGCGCCAGCAGAACGATGGCTGCTTCGGACAACACCGCCATCGGCTCTCGTGCCACGCGCTCGGTGCGCGCCAGGGTGTTGGGACACAGCCACGTGACAGCGTCAGCGGCATGAGATTCGCCCTCGAGCGCGGCGGCAACCGCCGAGCCGTTAAGCACCAGACGGATCTGCGCGTCGGGCCGAGCCTTGCGTAGATTGAACACATTGTTGCGCGCACGCTCAAGCGCTGCGGACGTGGGTGCGTGGATCAATACACTCATGAGAGAGGTCCAGATGGGATCGGCGCAAGCACGGGCTAGCGCCATGGGGGAGGATCAAGTGCGCAGGATGAGAACGCCAGCGACGGCGACGCACACAGCGGCGAACACCCGCTGTAACACCGGTTGTGGCACGAGCGGTGCCGCCATCCGGCCGAGCATCATGCCCACGGTCGCGGCAGCGATGAACAGCCATTGCGCGTCGGTCAAGGAAAGGCCACGCATCACAGCGGAGCCGACCGTGACTGCCGAGACCAAAGCGATGACCATCAAGGAGGTGGACACGATATTGTGCATGCGGGCGTCGCTGAAATACGTGAGCGCCGGCACGATGATGAAGCCCCCACCCACGCCCAACATGCCGGTGCAGATGCCCGCCACGGCCCCTATCGACCCCAAAGTGACCGCGGCGCGACCGGTCCAGATGAACCGGCCAGTCTCGGCGGAAAGACGGCAGGCCTTGTTGCGATCGGCCGCTGGCGCCAGGCCGGCACGCGCGGGACGTGACTGGCGTGCCATGCGTACGGCCACGAGCATCATGACGGCTGCGAACCCCAGGCTAAGCCACTAGGCAGGAATCTGTCGCGCCAGCGCTAGGCCCAGCGGTGCGGTGACGGCGCCGGTGATTGCCATCAGGAGTGCGGCCTTGTAGCGCACCAGGCCGCTACGCAGGCCCTGGATGGCGCCCACGGCCGAGGCCGCGCCCACGGCGATCAGAGCCACTGGCGCCGCTTGCGCCAAAGACATATGCAGTCCGAACATGAGCGCGGGCACCGCGAGAATGCCTCCCCCGGCGCCGGTGAGCCCAAGGGAGCCACCTATGCACAAGCCAAGCCATAACGCAGTTGCCATGCTAAATTACCTTAGGTAATAAGCTTATTATTTAAAATAATTATGCGTGTTTTGGCTGGAAGGATCATTCGTGCGAATCTTGTTGGTTGAAGACGACGCATCCGTGGCGGCAGGGATCGAGGTTGGGCTCGGCCTGCACGGCTTCATCGTGGATAGCGTGTGCACGCTGGGCCAGGCCGACCTCGCGCTTCGAACGTCCCACCCGAGTGCCTGCGTGCTGGATCTGGGCCTGCCGGACGGAGATGGCATGTCGCTACTTGCGCGATGGCGGGCACGGCGCGAACATCTTCCGATCCTCGTGCTCACGGCGCGCGACAGCGTGACGCAACGTGTGGATGCTCTCCGGAACGGCGCCGACGACTACCAGCTCAAACCCTTCGATCTAGACGAGTTGGCTGCGCGCCTGCAGGCGATAATGCGGCGTGCGGCCGGCTACAGCGCCGACCACATCCAGCACGGCCCGCTCACGGTCAATTTATCGTCCGACGAAGTCCGCCTCGAGGGGCTGCCGGTCACGCTGTCGCGGCGCGAGCTTGGGTTGCTCAAGGTGCTGCTGCAGCACCCGGGACGGGTTCTGACCGCAGATCAACTGCGCGATAACCTTTATAGATCGGGTGACCGTGCGGAAAGCAACGCCGTCAATGTCCATATCCACAAGCTACGGCGCAAGCTCGGGATGAACGTGATCGAGACCGTGCGCGGTCTCGGGTACCGGCTGGGAAGCCAGCTCCCGTGAGTCTGCGCATTCGACTGCTGCTGCTCCTGGGAGGCGTCTGGATCCTATTGGGCGGCATGATGACGCTCTGGATGTTCGAGCGCGCCACGACCAAGGTCGACGACGCGCTTGATGCACGACTGGCATCTTCCGCATCCATGGTTGCCCGGCTGATTTCGCAAATACCTGTGGGCGCGGGCGCCCCTTTCGGCATGCCCGAAGGCCCATTGGACGTCCTCGCGCGCGATGGCGTGGCTTGCGAAGTCAGCCAGTGGCGCGGGGAAGTCCTTTCGCGAACGATCGCCCGCGTGGATGGCGGGCCGGCGTTGCGCGATGCTTCGGCCGGCTTTGGTTCGCTTATCCAGCATGGTGTCGCTTGGCGCACGTATGTAATGGAGGAGGGCGACTTACGCGTTGCCACCGCAGACCGGATGGACATGCGGACCGCGCTACGCACCGAAATCGCATTGACCGCGTTGGTGCCGTTGGCGGCGGGTTTGCTGGCAGGCCTTTTGCTGCTATGGCTAGGTATCGGTCGCGGGCTGGCTCCGATGGAGCGGTTGCGCCGCTCGCTCGCGCAGGGCAAGCCGCTGGCCGAGCTGCAATTGCGTTATCGGCGCATTCCCAAGGAGCTGCGGCCGTTCGCTCAAACAATCACCCAATTGCTGCGAAGCATGGAACAGGCGCTTGAGCGCGAACGCCGCTTTTCAGACAACGCCGCCCACGAGATGCGCACGCCGGTGACGGCCGTCAAGACCCACCTGCAGGTGCTGGCCCGTCTGCCAGCACCCACGGAATCGGCACTGTGGCGCCAGTCGCTGGATCACGCACTACTGGGCACAGCGCGGTTGGAGCGCCTGCTGGAACAACTGCTCCTGCTCGCCCGAGTGGAAAACAGTACGGAACAGGTATTCGGAGACGGCCTGCATTGCGATGCGGTGGTGGTCCTGAAGCCGCTGATCAAAGCTCTTCCGACCGCACGTATCACGCTAGCCTCACCGTCCGAATCGATCCGCGTCGCACTTTCCGACACATTGCTGGTCAGCGCCGTGCGCAATCTGCTGGACAATGCGCTGGCCTACTCGCCGGCCGACCAGACGATCGACGTGACCTTGACGCCCTCTGCCTCCTCGCTCGAGATTTCTGTGCGTGACCGCGGCCCCGGCCTCAGCGCAGATCAGTGCGAGCGAGCCGTGGAGCCGTTCTGGCGTGGTGTCCGACACACATCAGGCAGCGGGCTGGGTCTCTCCATCGTGGCTGCGATCGCCAAACAGCATGGCGGACTGCTGCAATTGCTGCCCGCACCCGACGGTGGGTTGGCGTGCCGCCTGACGCTGCCCTTGGCAGCCGCCGGTTCGTCTTAATCAATTTTGTTAAGCGGAAGTTAGTTCTTTATAGCTATCGTTCGCGATTGGCAGCCGGACACAATTCGAACGGCCAGGCGAGGCGGGAGAACCTCATGTCGAGGCATGTCATCCGTAGGTGCAAGAATACCCTGTGAGCCTTTCGCAAAGCACAGGCGGGAGATGCGGCGAACTTCGTTGGACGCCGCTATTCGGGACTTGTGGCCAGTAGCGAGTCGAAAAACTCATTATTGAGATGAGCGCGTGGGTTGTCTAGGCGTTCGATCAGACCAATTTGGCGGAAGAACGTATGCTCGCCTAAGGATATTTCCCTGATCTCAAGCCCAAGCTTTTTTAGTGAAGGCGTGCTCGGAAGAATGGCGACTCCCAGCCCTCTAGCCACTAGCATCGCAATGGTCTCCACCGAATCCACTTCCATGAATTCCTTGACGGAGTGCTTGCGCTGTTTAAGAAAATGATCGATTGACGCGCCGCCATGTGATCGGCGGTCATAGCGAATGAACGGCTGTGTTGCCAACAGCTCGCCTACATCACTGTCCTTTCTCCACTGAGGCACCCACAGAACATAGGGTTCATTCCGCACGGGGCGCCATGAGAGTAAGCCGTGCACCGGAAAGGGCGGCTTTACGATGAGCGCGCAGTCAAGAATGTGCTTTTCGACCATTGCCAAAAGCTCCGCCGATGAGCCGGGGGTCAGATGGACGTCTGTGTTGGGATAACGCTTTCGAAACTCCACCACAGCGTCTATGACCTCTCCTAGCAGTCCCGTCATGATCGAGCCCGCTCGCAAGGTACCGCTGAGCAACTCATCTTCAAGACCATTTCGCATATCGTCGTACAGGCCCACTATGCGTTCGGCCACTGTGAGCGCACGGCGGCCCGCGTGAGTCAGGACGGTGCCTCGCCGTTGCCGGTCAAAGAGCTCGTTGCCAATTGACTCTTCGAGCTTGCGCATCTGCGTGCTGACCGCGGACTGTGACAATCCGAGTCGGTCGCCTGCTGCTGAAAAACTTCCGAGTCGGGCCACCGCCACGAACGTCTGCAGGTATTGGATCATTCGTTGCACTCCAAGCTGCAAAACGAATTGGAAAAGTGGTCATTGGACCACTCTACGCTCGAGCCGCTCTTCATGGAAGCGCCCCGGCTCAAACCAAGGATATTTATCTTTCAGCAGTGGCCGGGGCGGTGTGCCAACTTCATAGCCGTACCGAGCACTCGCGTGTCGGCTTTAGTGAGGCAAGATTTGTTCAAGGAACAGGCTTACCCTTTTGTTGCGGGTTCCTGTCGAACTGAAAAAATCGCCCTTACTGCAGTCTTCCAGGATCATGCCGCCGACATCCATAAAGATTATCCGATCGGCAACTCGCCGTGCGAACCCCATTTCGTGGGTGACGACCACCATTGTCATCCCTTCCTGCGCAAGGGTGACCATTACATCGAGAACCTCGTTGACCATTTCCGGATCGAGGGCGGAGGTGGGTTCATCGAAGAGCATCACCACGGGGTCCATGCTCAGTGCACGAGCTATGGCCACGCGTTGTTGTTGACCGCCGGACAACTGGCTGGGGTACTTGTCCTTGTGCTGGATGAGTCCGACGCGATCAAGCATCTTCAGCCCGCGCGTGGTCGCAGTGGCGTTATCGCGCTTAAGCACCTTTTCCTGAGCCAGGGTCAGGTTCTCCACTACCGTCAAATGGGGGAAAAGTTCAAAGTTCTGAAACACCATGCCCACCTTCGAGCGTAGTGCGGAAAGGTCCGTTGACGAGTTCTGCAGACTTACGCCACAGACCGTGATCGTGCCTTCTTGAATAGGCTCCAGCGCGTTGATCGTCTTGATCAACGTCGACTTTCCCGAACCGGACGGGCCGCATACCACGACCACTTCGCCTTTTTCGATAGTGGTGGAGCAACCATTTAGCACACGCGTAGTGCCATACCACTTCGATACGTTTTCAATGCCGATAACCGTCGTCATAGCAGGATAGATCTCATTCCAAATGTCGATCAAACTTGATGGCTGTAGGCACGCAGCGGATACAGTACCGATTTGTCGATGTCACCGACAGACCGACGGCCAGCAAGCGCCATATCACGTTGGACTTCGTCTTTCAGAAGTTGGATGGCGCGAAGCACACCTTCCCGCCCGCCTACTGACGCTGCATACGCAAAGGGACGGCCAACGAATACAAACTTTGCGCCAAGCGCGAGCGCTTTAATTACGTCCGTGCCTCTGCGCACTCCGCTATCCAGCATGACCGGGATACTGGGACAAGCTGCGACGATGCCGGGAAGCACCCGCAGCGGAGCTGCCGCGCCGTCTAGTTGACGGCCACCGTGGTTGGAAACGATGATGCCGTCCGCTCCGCAGGCTGCCGCCATCGCCGCATCGCGAGGATCCAAAAGTCCCTTGACGATCAATTTTCCCTTCCACAGCTCGCGTACCAATTTGATCTGCCTCCAATCGGCGTGCGCGGCGGCGCTCAGGTCTCGTTGTGCAGAGGCCGAGAAAAGTGGCACGCCGCGATGAGCGTGGTTGTTCTCGAAATGTGGCATTCCGTGTGTGAGAAGCGTCCGAAGAAACGTACCTGCCGTCCAACGCGGGTGGGTAATTCCTTGCCATGCCAGGCGTAGACTTGGACGTACAGGCGTTGAAAAGCCCGCTCGCGCATTGTTTTCGCGGTTTCCATTCACGGGACAGTCCACGGTGATGACCAGCGTTTCGTAGCCGGCGGCTCTGACACGCTCTGTGAGGGCCACGATCCCCGCATCCTCACTTGGGAAGAACATCTGGAACCATGCGCGCTGGTTAGCCTGACGCACGTCTTCTAAGGGTATGAGCGAAGCACCGCTAAGCATCATCGGGATGTTCTCGACGGCGGCGGCCGAAGCCAGAGCCGTGTCGCCCCTATAGGCCCAAAGTGCAGCCACTCCCATGGGTGCGATGCCAAAAGGAAGGCTATACCGATGGCCGAGCAGATCTACGCTGGTGTCGACGTTGTCCACACCGACCATAAACCGCGGCACGAGTTCGAAGTCCGAAAAAACGGAACGGTTCGAACGAAGCGACTGGTTCGTTTCGGTGCCTCCGGAGACATACTGGTAGAAGGGCGTAGGCAGATGTCGTTTTGCCGCGAGCTCAAAGTCATCGAGGCTTAGGCAAGATTCTAGTTTGCGGCTATACGCGACTCGGGCGCCTTGCGGCGTCTCCTTGCGATCGACAGTCCCGCTTTGAACATATTGGTGATTCATACGCTTTTCGGCTTCGGAGAAAAAATAGATCGAACGGGGGCTGGCGCGCCGGCAGCGGAAAAGCGTCTTTGCACCAGGCGCGAAAATGAGAAGCAAATGACGAAGTACATCAAGGCTGCTGCGATGTAAGCTTCCACAGGACGCCCAAGGTTGCTGCCCGCGGTCTCGAAGCCCTTGAGCATGTCGTACGCACCGATCGCGTAGACAAGTGACGTGTCCTGGAAAAGGATGATCGTCTGCGTCAATAGCACTGGGTACATGCGTCGGAGCGCCTGCGGCAAGACAATCGCTTGCATCGTTCTCAAGTACGACATACCCAGCGCTTGTCCTGCCTGCCGCTGCCCCGCCGGAACGGAAAGGATGCCCGCGCGTATTACTTCGCAGTACAACGCGGCTTCGAACGCGATGAATGTGATGAACGCCGATCCCTCTGATCGATGCTGAGAGGCGAAACTGCCCAGCGAATCAAACGCCGCTGGCGGCACCAAAAGGAAAAACCACAGCAACACCATCACGAGGGGGATGCTGCGCATCGTGTCGACATAGGTGCCGGCAATGCCAGCCAGAAGCCTTGAGGGTGATAACCGCATCAGCGCCAGCACGATACCGAAGAACAGGCCGCCAATTGCGGCGACCACGGTGAGCGCCACGCTGAAATAGATGCCGGGTAATACATACTCGCTGAAGTACTGCCAGGTAAAAAAGCTCAGATCGATGTTCAGCATCGCGATTCCTTCATGCGACGCGACCCGGACGCCACGCCAGGAACTTCTACTTTGGCCTGAATCATGAGCATCAGCCGGTTGACGATGATTGCGCTGAGGGCATAGAGCCCGGTAACGGCCAAGTAGATTTCAGTGCCTCGAGCCGTTTCTTCTTGCGCCTGCAACGCGAACATCGTCAGTTCCCCAACGGATACCGCGAACGCCACAGACGAGTTCTTGACCACGCTCATCATCTCGGTCGTCAGTACGGGCAGAATGACCCGAAATGAAACCGGCAGGATGACGTACCGGTAGCTTTGGAGCTGCGTCAAACCCAATGCAGTAGCCGCTGACTTCTGTCCAACAGCCACAGCGCGAATCCCGGAGAAAACCTGGGTCGCGATCCGCGATGATGTGTACAGACCGAGCGCAACGATGACGAGAACAAAGCCGGAAGTACGGCGCAGCTCGGGAACCAGAACCGGCATGACCTGGTACCACAGGAAAACCTGGAGAATGAGCGGGATATTCCTGAATAGTTCGATCCATGCCTGGCTCACCCCGGCCCACAAGCGATTCTGGACGCTGCGCAAGATGCCCACAATTGTCCCGATCACCAGCGCGATCCCCATGGCGCATACCGCCACAGAAATCGTCCAACCCCAAGCCGAAAGCAACCACTGGAGATACGATCCGTAGTTGCCGCCGGGGTCTTTTAAAAATACTTCCCAATGCCACGCTTGCATGATTCACCTTGCCTTTACATGGATCTCATTGCTGAAATCACTTGGCGACGTAAGATTCGGCAGGGCGATCGTTGGGTTGTTCGTAAGCCGCTCGCGTAGCCGGACTCATTGGAAGATTGATGGCGGTATTGCGCGGCGGAATTGGGCTCATGAACCAACGGTTGTAGAGCTTCTCCATGTCGCCGGACTTCATCGACGCAGCAACATAAGTGTTCAGGGCATTCTTGATTTCGGGGTCATCCTTGCGAACCATCAGGGCTAGGGGTTCGGTGCTGAGCGGACTGCCGACGATTTCGTACAGTTCCGGCTTGGCCATGTTCGCAATGTTGCCGGCCAAGGTGTTGTCGTCCATCACGTACGCGTCCGCACGCCCGGACTGCAACAACAGAAACCCTTCTGCGTGGTCTTTGGTCAAAACCAGGTTCATGTCGAGGTTCTTGCTGCTATTAATCGCTCGAAGGTTCTGCACGACGGTAGTGCCAACCGACGTTGCGACGGTCTTACCCTTGAGATCTTCGACGGCCTTGATGCCCGATTCCTTTTTAACTGCGTATCGGACAAGTGATACGTAGTCCGTATAGGAAAAGGCCACCTGTTCCGCTCGCGCTTCGGTGTTCGTGGCCGCATCGCACACGATGTCGACGGTGCCGTTCTGAAGAAGTGGGATGCGGTTCTGGGCAGTAACACTCATGTAGCGGACCTTTACGCCGGGCAGCGCGCTGGCGACGAACTTCTCGCACAGCTCCGTTTGCATTCCGGTGTATCCGCTGCCCACTCGGTAGGTCATGGGTATTGTGTTTTCCTTTACCCCAAGCACGATGAAACCAGCCGTCTTGGCTTTGGAAAGAGTGTCGGCAGACTGCGCGTACGAGACCGGGCCAACCATAAGCGTCGCGAGGGCGAAGCCAACGAGTTTCTTGTTGATGGATTTCATATTTTTCCCCTGTTTATCTGCGTCACCGCAGGTAGTCCTGGTGCATGCACCAGGTTGGAACAACGACACTCACAACACGATGTTGAGTCGGCTTCCGAGCGTTCCCAGCCGATCAAGTTCTAACGATGAGTACTCAATGCCGTCGCTCGAAGCGGTAGCTTCGCTTTCGACTTCAGGCTGACCGGGCCATCGGACTTTGTCGACGCCTGCGGCAGGTGGGCAATCTTCGATCTTGGTCTGAAGAGAGAGCGCTTGCGAAAAATATGCCGATTGGTCGGTGAAGCGGCTCAGGTCGACAGCAATGACGAACCAGTTAAGTTCATGGGGAGTGCCTAGGACGGCCTCTCCGAATAGTTCGGCAATAAGTGCCATGGCTGATCCCTTCTGCTCTCCTGACGTCAGCAATGCGCCACCGTCATACAAGTCCTCAGGATTCACGGACGGCTTGCCGGTCTTGTCGATAATCCAGCCCGGTGGCAACGGCTTTTGATTCGTGCGATAGACCAGCACCTTGCCCTGCGCCGTTGCTGCGGTGGCGAAGTCAGCGCTTGCCATGCTGTCTTTCGTCATCGGCAAGCTAAAGGCGTACGGGTTTGTATCGAACACCCCTTTGGCGCCGCCATGCGGGGCGACCTCGTGCAAGTGCCGATTCGCACCGCCGCCGAAGACCATGCCCCACATGAACCGGCGCGCCAGTGCTTCGCTGAACGCGCCGATTCTTCCGGTATGTGCGCAGTTGACCAACGCTCCAGCGGCGACTCCATTTTCCCGGGCTACTTTCTCAAGCTCGGGTACCATGGCGTCCAATGCAACAATCCCCCAGTTCCTGTTTGCATCGACATGGAGCATCCCAGGCGCGACCTGGCGAATATCTATCGGAGCCTTGTTGTCGATGTAGCCACTTTCAATCTGCTCGGCATAGCGCACGAGGCGAATCATTCCGTGCGATCGCACATTCTTCATGTCCGCCTCCACCAAGTGAGACGAGATGGTGCGTGCAGTCGACTCTGGAGTGTCCAGGGCCAATAGGACATTTGTGCAGAATTGACGTGCGCGGTCCGGCTGTACTTTCATGATTGCTCCAACGCTGAATCCAAATATCAAAGGCGCCTCATTGGCAAGTACGGGCGCCGATGTGGGCGCGCTTGGCCGCAGGTTGTCGACCTGCGACATAAGCCGGCCGTCAGGACCGCGCTGCATCTGTTGCGCTGATGAAATTATTGGATCATGTACAGAATGCGCAGCTCTTCAAAGAATGCTGGTGTGCTATGAATTATTTGCGGGTCACATCAGACGCTGGGACGAACCGTGTTTTTCCACCCACTATGTGTTGACAGCCTACCAACTGGTAGGTAGAATTCAAAAAATGCTAAGACCGGAAAAGGAAAGGATATGGCTACCGGCACACGAGAGGCTTTGCTTCAGACCGCCGAAACCCTGATGCGTACCCGAGGCTATACCGCGTTCAGCTACGCTGATCTTGCTGACGCGGTAGGCATTCGCAAGGCGAGCATCCACCATCATTTCCCCACTAAGGAAGAACTGGGCGAAGTGATCGTCGAGACCTACATTGCCCGCGTAAGCACCGAGCTCGAACGAATACAGACTCAGCATCGCCACGTCATGGGCCGTCTGGAGAGCTTTTTTCAAATTTTCAGGTCCAGTACCGATGGCGGCCTGCTACCTCTTTGCGGGGCGCTTGCGGCCGAGGTGTCTGCATTGCCGCCGAATCTGCAGCGGCTGACGCATCAGTTCTTTGACATGCAGTTGACTTGGCTGACCAGGATACTAAAGGAGGGCATCAATCTTGGAGAAATTCCGCAGGGCAGCGGAGCCAAGGAAAAGGCGTTTCTACTGCTGAGCCTTCTGGAAGGTTCCTGCTTCATCAACTGGGCCACCAGGGAAGACGCGCCGCTGAACATAAGTGTGATTCAAGTGATAGCCCAACACGCTTGAGAATGCTGCGTCGACTCCAGGAGGGATAAATGCAGCCCTTTTTTTAACCGACAACCCTACCTACTACATGGTAGGGTTGTCGGTTGGTAAGACGGAGATATCAATGAAAGCTGTGAACGTGGAAGTATGGTCTGACTTTGTATGTCCGTGGTGCTGGATTGCAAAAAAGCGTTTTGAAAAGGCGGTTGTGTCGTTGGCCGGCCAGGTCCAGGTCGTGGTGAGCCACCGTGCCTACCGTCTTGCCAAGGACGTGCTTCCGATGGACTACAAGACCGCCCTGCAGCAGAAGCTTGGCGGCGCCGCTGCTGCGCATCGGATGATGGAGGCGGTCAGCGCCAATGGTCTTATGGAAGGCCTCGTCTATAACTTCGACGCCATGCGTTTTGGAGACACGACTAAAGCGCATGCGCTGCTCAAGAACATTGGCGATCCACTACTCGCGCACCGGTTGACGGAGCGCCTGTACAAGGCTGGAACAACAGACGGACTCGATATTTTTGATCGGGATGTGCTGATTTCGTTGGCCAAAGAAGTTGGCGTTACCGACACGTCATTCGACCTCGAATCCGCTCGTATCGCCGCCGAAATTCAACTTGACGAGAGTAGGGCGAGCCGCATTGCCAATGGTGTTCCGTTGTTTCTATTCAACGACAGCGCCTTTGTGTCCGGTGCGCGAGACGTCAGTGTTTTCGAGCGAGCAATTCTAGATGCCGCGCGCGAGGCGCCCGAAGAAATTACCGGTGTTGCAGAAGGTGGGAGCTGCGGCATTGAGGGCTGTTCCTACTAATTCACCACTTGAACTTATCGCATCAATCAACTGGATCAAACGGCGCCATCCGGCACCGCGCGACCTCTTGCGTACATACGCGTAATCAGAAAGGAATATTGAAATGACCAACATGCCCAATGGTATCGATGTCGCCGCGCTTCAGCAGTTCGCAAAAGGCATAGCCGAGGACGCTTCCAAGCGGAATGCCCGCTTCAACGTCAAGACGAAATGGGCCGGCCAGACCCGCTCGGTCGCAACGGTAAGCCACTATTCGCTCAGTGGAGTGAAGTACGAACGCAACTTCGAAATCGCGGCTGATGAACCGAACGAATTGCTCGGTCAGAACTCCGCGCCTAATCCGCAAGAACTGTTGATGGCAGCGCTTAATGCCTGCTTGACGGTCGGCTACGTGGTCAACGCCGCGGCGATGGGAATCACGGTGCACAGCCTGGAGATTGAGACCGAAGGCGAGCTGGATCTGCGCGGGTTCCTCGGGTTAGACGAAACCGTGAACCCCGGCTACGACGAAGTGAGCTATGTCGTTCGCCTGCACGCCGACGCCCCGCGCGAACGCCTGGAGGAACTTCACGATGTGGTGAGCAAGACGTCGGTAAACCGCGCCAACTTCTCCAAGGCCATTCGAGTCGTCTCCACGCTGGAAGTCTTGGAAGGCTAAGGCCGGACTGCATCACACACGCATTGCAACCAGCAGCTCCGAACGGGGTTGCATCCCAATCGAGAAACGCATCATGAGCAAACTTTTTACCCCCTACGATCTCTCCGGTCTGCAACTGGCCAACCGTGTCGTCATGGCGCCGATGACACGGACTCGGACGCCCGAGAACATCCCTGATGACCTGACTGCTCTCTACTACGCGCAGCGCGCGTCGGCAGGCTTGATTATTACGGAAGGTCTGCCAGTTTCCGAGGAAGGCCGCGGCTATTTGTATACGCCCGGCTTGTACACCGACGAGCAGGTCCAAGGATGGCGGAAGGTGACTGACGCTGTGCATGAGAAGGGCGGCAAGATCTTCGCTCAGCTTTGGCACGTAGGCCGTCTGTCTCACTATTCCACTCAGCCGGGAAATGGCGCGCCGGTGTCTTCAGGCGAGGTGCCGGCGACGTCGACCATGGTTTATGCATGGGTAGAGCCGGGCAAAGAAGGTCCGGTTTTGCCTAGCAAGCCGCGCGCGCTTTCCACAGACGAAGTGGGTCGCGTCATCCAGGACTTTGTTGCCTCTGCTCGATGCGCCATGGATGCTGGCTTTGATGGGGTCGAAGTGATGGCGGCCAACGCGTTCTTGTTTGATCAGTTCCTGAGTAGTGCAATGAACACCCGCACCGATAAATACGGAGGCTCCATCGCCAATCGCCAACGCTTCTTGCTGGAGACGCTTGATGCGCTGGCGGACGAGATCGGCGGTGAAAAGGTGGGTGTGCGTGTCTCACCGTTCGGCCGTATCTATGACATGGAGGCCTTTGAAGGCGAGGAAGAAGCGTGGGCCAGCATGGCTGCAGCTTTGAACGATAGAACTTTGGCATTTGTCCACCTCAACTATCAGACGACTATTTCGGCCGCGGGCACGCCCGCTGGCTTTGGTGCCGCCTTCCGTAAGGCGTACCAAGGCACTCTGATCGGCGCTGGTGGTTTTACCAAGGATCTGGCCGACGCTGAGCTTGCAAAAGGAGAGCTTGATTTGATCGCGTTCGGCACGGCATACATCGCTAACCCCGATCTGGTGGAGCGCATGAAGAACGGGTGGCCACTCGCAGAGGCTGACCGATCCACGTTCTACGGGGTGATTGGAGCCAAGGGCTACACCGATTACCCGACTTTCGAGTCCAGCGGAAGTCTCGCTGCAATCAACTAATCAGTGCATTAAGCAATCGCGTTTTATGGAGGTTCCAAATGGCTACCCGTAACACCACCACTAGTGATTTCGAAGTTGATGTCATTCAGAGCAAGACGCCGGTCTTGGTCGATTTCTGGGCGCCTTGGTGTCCGCCTTGCCGAGCCATCGCCCCTTCATTGGAGGAGCTTTCCGACGAACTCGCTGGCAAGCTGCAGGTGGTCAAGGTTGACATCGACGAGCATCCCGAACTGGCGCGGCGATATGGCGTACGGTCCATCCCGGCATTAAAGGTTTTCGTGGACGGGAATGTCGCCAAGGAGCTCCTCGGAGCGATGCCGAAGCAGGCGTTGCGTGCGGAACTGGCTGCGTTCGTATAAGACGCGTTAGTCACATAGCCAAGCGGCCGGCCTCAGCGAGGCCAGCTGCCAGTTGAAAAGGTGAGGCGATGAACATGACCGTGCCATTTTGGGTCGGGAAAGTAGAGGAGCTGGATGCCACGGCATTTAACCGTTTGGCACGCTCGAGCAACGTTCCGATTCTGCTTTACATCGGAGCGCCGTGGTGCCCCCCGTGCACGACGATGGGGCCCGCAGTTGAAAAGGCTGCTGAAGATTTTGGCGGGCACGTTCGAGTTGTGAAAGTCAATGCTGCCACGGATTCCCAACTGCTGAACTCGTTGAAGGTCGCAGCTGTGCCAATGATCGTGTTGTATGGCGAGTACGGCCGGGAGCTTGGCCGGTTCCTGGGAAATTTGTCCGCACGTGAGATCTCACGCTGGGTGCGGACAAAGTTCAGTCAGGAGCAGCAAGAGGCTTACGCCTTGGTGTCGTAGGCGTAATCGGGCGTATGCCCTGCCGCGTGAATGGATCTTAAAACCCGAGTGAGTTAATACGCTCGGCTACCGGAGAAAAAAATGTCGACGTCCCGTTTGAAACTTCTGAAGATCGCCCTTCTTGTTATCGGGGTCATATTTTGCTTGATTTATCCGCTGGCGGTCGTATGGCCGTCGGGATGGATGTGGCATGAAGGGCCGCCTGCCTCTTCTCACTACTTCATGATGATTGTGGGCATGTACGCAACGCTCGGGGTGTTGCTGATCCGCGCTTCACGCGATCCGATGGCGAATCGGTCGCTGATCGACTTCGCGATATGGTCGAGTGTCGTGCACGGCTTGATCATGGCGGTTCAGTCCTACAGCCCTGGTTCGCACATGGGGCATATGTTGGGTGACGTGCCCGCGCTGTTGCTAGTTGCGATCGTGCTGGGCGCGTTGACCTATACCGGTGGTGCGAGGACTGATAGGGGGGGAAGCGGCCGTCCCGGCTGATTGCCTGGGCGGTTCATGGGTTGCGGGGCTGATCCGTCAGAAACGCCGATTGGAAACGGACTGGCCCCTTGCGCAAATACGAACTCAGGCAAAAGGACTCATCATGAATGACGGTATGAAGAACCATCGGAAGCTGATTATTTTGGGCTCGGGTCCCGCAGGCTGAACTGCTGCGGTCTACGCGGCCCGTGCCAACCTGAAGCCGCTGCTGATTACGGGCTTGCAGCCGGGCGGGCAGCTGACGACCACCACCGAGGTCGACAATTGGCCTGGCGATATGCATGGCCTGACGGGGCCGGATCTGATGGCCCGTATGCAAAGCCATGCTGAGCGCTTTGAGACCGAGGTGGTCTTTGACCACATCCATACCGCGGATTTGGCACAGCGCCCGTTCACGCTTACAGGCGACAGCGGCGAGTACACCGCTGATGCGCTGATCATATCTACCGGCGCGACCGCCAAGTATCTGGGCATTCCGTCGGAGGAGGCATTCATGGGGCGCGGCGTTTCAGCCTGCGCAACGTGCGATGGCTTCTTCTATCGCGGCGAAGACGTAGTCGTGGTGGGTGGTGGCAACACCGCCGTCGAGGAGGCGCTGTACCTGTCAAACATCGCCCGCAAGGTCTATTTGGTACACCGCCGCGATAGGCTCAAGGCGGAGAAGATCACGCAGGACAAACTACTCACGAAGGTGGCGGAAGGCACGATCGAGATGGTGTGGAACCATGAGGTTTGCGAAGTGCTGGGCAACGATGCGGGCGTGACGGGAGTTCGCGTAAAATCCGTCCAGGATGGCAGTACCCGCGATATCGACGCCCATGGGTTCTTTGTGGCGATCGGCCACAGTCCTAATACCAGCTTGTTCGACGGCCAATTGGCCATGAACAATGGATACTTGGAAATCAGCTCTGGCCTGCGCGGCAATGCGACTCAGACATCCATTGAGGGCGTCTTCGCCGCTGGGGACGTGGCCGACCAGCACTACCGTCAGGCGATTACCTCCGCCGGCTTCGGGTCGATGGCGGCGTTGGATGCCGAGCGGTTTCTGGATGGTCATTCAGCATAGATGATTGGCCGGAATATGCCATGGTGGTAATGGGCGGCGCAGCGGCGCCCGCCAACTATGATGGCCCGGCAAGCATAGAGTTCGGCGAGAGAGGTGGTCGCGTTCATCGTGTATCCCGTGCCAGGTTGCACTTAGCGGGCTCGGCCACCTGTTAGGAATGACCGTTGTCGACCCAAAGCGGAAGTTCAAGGCGAAGGCTTGACGGGGGCTTCGCACAAGTTGTGGTTCTTCGATTTGCTGGACTTCAAGCCTGATAGCGACGCTTCAACGACACAGTTCAATGACTCCGACTTAGAGGCGCTGGACATATGACGCTGTTTGGCACGGCAGTTTTTAAGGGAATTACGTCATTTGCGCTAGTGTGTGCTTCGGTAAAGTCGGGCCTGTCGAACCCGTCAATCCCACTAGGCCGCGGTTGCCGAACCGGCCTCCCCATTCCGTTCATTCCCATCGATCGCGCTATGCCCCTATTAGCCTCCCACACTAAGGGCCGTCGCAACGCCCGTATCTTGGCTATCTGCCAGGGCTTATTCGTCGCCGCTATTTCCATCGACTTGACGCTGACGGCATTGACCGGCCACATGCTCGCGCCCAACAGAACGTTGTCGACGCTGCCATTTGCGTTGATAACGGTAGCGGGCGCTGTGGTCACCTGGTTCGCTTCGTTGCTGATGCAGCGCATCGGCCGGCGAAATGGCTTCGCGCTGGGCGCCCTGGCCGGCGCGGCGGGCGGCGGCCTATCGGTTTGGGCCGTGTTCCACGCCGATTTCTGGGTGTTCTGTGTCGGCACCGCACTGGTCGGCGTGTTCCAGGCCTTTGCCCAGTACTACCGCCTAGCAGCGGCCGACGCCGTCGAACCCGCAGCCAAAAGCCGCGCGATCTCGGTGGTAATGGCCGGCGGTGTCATCGCCGCGGTTGTCGGCCCCGCGCTGGCCACCTGGAGCCGTGATCTGTTCGCACCAGTCACCTTCGCCGGCGCCTATCTAATGGTGACCTTGCTGGCACTGCTGTCCGCCGCACTGCTCTGGGGCAGCTATCGCGATGCCGAAGTGCCGGCTACGGGCGCCCTTGCCCAGGCCGGTCTGCCGGCGCGACCGCTGCGCGAGGTAGCGCGCCAGCCCGTGTTCGTGGCCGCGCTCGCCAACAACGTAGTCGGATCGGTCTCGATGATGTTCATCATGACTGCCGCGCCGCTGGCCGCGGTGGTGTGCAGCCACAGCATCGGTGACGGCGCCAACATCATGCAATGGCACTTGGTCGGCATGTACGCTCCGGCTTTCTTTGCCGGCGCGCTGATCCAGCGCCTCGGCCTGCCGCGGGTGCTGGGCGCCGGCATGCTGCTGAACGTCGCCTGCTCGCTGATCGCGATGGCCTCGGCGTCGTTGCCCGCGTTCTATGCGGCGCTGTTCTGCCTGGGCGTGGGATGGAATTTCATGTTCGTCGGTGGGACCACGCTGTTGGCGCAGTCCTACCGTCCCTCGGAACGCGCGCGCGCACAAGGCGCGGCCGAGATATTGCGTTATGCCGCTACCGCGCTGGCCACGCTGGCAGCCGGACCGGCGCTGGACGCCTTCGGATGGGAAGCGCTGAACGGGGCCATGTTGCCGGTGGTGCTCGCTGCCGGTCTGATGACATGGTGGTGGGCACGTGGGCCGGCCCGGGGGGCTGCGGTGGCCGGGCCGGGCTAACCCTGTCTCGGAGCGATGGTGCCGAACAGCGACTTGGCAAGAAAATCGACCCAAGACGGTCTTCTTCATCGGTCGATTCATGGCGTCGGTATCTGCGGGATCTTTGTCCGACATTTCACTTTCGTGCCCTCTCGTCCAGCAGGTATAAAGCTTCAGTTGCAACGAAGCGTTCCGTAATTCAGGTACCCCTCCGCCACATTCGACCGTATCGCAGTGACTTCCGGTTGATCCGACAGGCCCAGGCTTTGGCCCACTGATCGCGTGATCACGGGTCTTCCTGTCATCTAAGCCTGTTCCGCTGTTCCTTGTCTGCGGTCAATCCGACCCGACAAAATTCTATGCATCGCACCTATTTCGAATTGCTCAAGCCAGGCATCGTGGCCGGTAACCTAGTATCTCTCGTCGGCGGCTACCTGCTCGCATCGCGAGGCGTGGTGGATGCCATTCATATTGCACTGGTGATGTCTGGAGTCGCACTCGTAATCGGATCCGGATGCGCCGCCAACAACGTGATTGACCGTGACATCGACCGGCTCATGGAACGCACCTATACGCGTCCGATGGCCGCCGGCAGCATTTCGATAAGGTCGGCTCTGACCTTTGCCTGTGTTCTGGCTTTCGTCGGGTTCTGGCTTTTGTATGCCGCGACGCGTCGAATTGAGCCGCTGGTCCTGATGCTCATCGGCTACGTTGTCTATGTAGGCCTGTACTCGCTTTTCCTGAAACGCAGATCGGTCCACGCCACGTTGGTCGGAAGCATATCGGGCGCGATCCCGCCGGTCGTGGGTTATTGCTCGGTACGCGGAACCATCGACACGGCCGCTGTTGCACTCTTCGTGATCTTCGGAATATGGCAAATGCCTCATTCCTACGCCATCGCCATGTTTAGATGGAAGGACTATGAAGCGGCGCGTATCCCCATACTGCCCCTGGTGAAGGGGCGGCATCATGCGAAGAAGCGCATCGTTTTGTACATTGCCGCATTTCTTGTGGCCGCGCTTTCTCTAGCGGCGCTTGGATACGTGGGAAATCTCTACATCTCTATTGTTCTATTAAGCGGACTGTACTGGCTGAAAATTGCCATGGACGGGTTTAGGACCGGCGACGATGTGCGCTGGGCGCGGCGGGTGTTCGCGGCTTCCATCGCTGCAGTCGTGCTGATCAGCGTGGCGATGGCTATAGATGCCATTTGAAGACATCAGAAATCCTGCAGATAAGGATGAATGAAATCCAGGAACGCCTTGACTCGCGTCGGCACCTTCCGGGTAGGGAGCAAGGCGACGAGCGGCACAGGCAGCAAAGACCATTGCCGCAGAACCTGGGAAATCTTGTCGTCGCCGCCGGCCCTTGCGGCCTCGAACTTCATGAGGGGCCCAATGCCGATTCCTGCGCGGACCAATGATCGGATCATGCTGGAATCGTTGGCCGCGACTTTGCCCGATACCCGGACCCGATCCACTCGTGCCCCGGAGCGCAACACCCATTCGAACTCGCCCCTGCGCGCGCCGGCAAGGCATTGGTGCCTGGCCAAGTCGGCCGGCGACCGGGGCGCTAGATGCCTATCAAGATAGTCAACGGATGCGTAAAGGCGCGGCGTCATCGCGCTGATTACGTGGGCAATCAGGCTGGAGCTCGGTTGATGGCCGAAGCGCAACGCGACGTCGCAGGTGCTGCTGATCGGGTCGACGTGCTGATTGCCCAACTCGAAATGACAATGGATATCGGGATACCGGCGGTGGAAGGCGTCGATCACTTTAGGTACGAGTGCCTGTGCCAGTGAGGCGGGTAACGACACGCTCAGTTGCCCGCTGGCGCAGGCGATGCTTGTATGCAGCTGCTCGTGCGCAACACGAGCTTCATCGATGAGGTCCCGGCAACGCTCGAAGTAGAGCGCGCCGGCCTCGGTCAGGCCGACTTTCCGAGTGCTGCGCCTGAGCAACTGCACTCCCAGATCGCGTTCCAATCCGCTCACTCGCCGCGAGAGCGTCGACGGAGGAACTCCCAGCGCCGCCGCGGACAGGCTGAAATTGCCCCGCCTCGCGACCTCGACAAACATAGCAATGTCGTTCAGCTGTATGTTCGCGCGGAGCGCGTTGGATGACGAGCGGGCCGGGCCAAGAGTCGCCGTCCGGATATCTGCCTTCATGCGCCACGCCCTCCATCCAGAGATAATCCGCCTTGAGCCCATCCAGAAGACGGGGAACTACTTGGCAACCGCGCGGTCGGCGCGGGCCGACTCCCAGCCACCGCCGAGCGCCTTGAACAGGTCCACCTGAGCATTCACGACGCGCGCTTCGCTCTCGGCAAGCTGCGCCTGCGCGTCAACATAGGTGCGCTCGGCGTCGAGCAGAGCCAGACTGTCGGCGCGTCCCTCCCGCGCTTGTGCCCGAACGATGCGCGCCACGTTCTCCGCCTGGTCTCTGGCCGCGGCCAAGGACCAGCGCCGGTCCAGGATTTGAGCGTAGTTCGAGAGCGCGGTTTCCGTTTCGCTCAAGGCCTGTAATATCGTCCCATCAAACGCCGCCAGCGCGGCCTGGGCGTCGGCGGTGGTGCCGTCGATGCGGGCGCGGATCGCTTCTTGATTCGGAAACGACCAGGAGAGGAGCGATCCGGCCAGCCAGCGTAGCGGGCCACTTCCGAAGAAGTCGTCTAGGCGTAACCCGGTAGAGCCGACCGACGCGCCGATGGAGACGCGCGGATACAGATCCGCCGTCACCACGCCGATCCTGGCCGTTTCCGCCGCCAGCCGTCGTTCCGCAGCGCGCACGTCCGGACGGCGGGAGAGGAGGGCCATCCCGTCGCCGATAGGGATGGGCTGCAGGATCGTGGGCGGTGCCGCGAGGGCGCTGGCCTCAGACGGGAGGTCCTTGGGCGCTCGGCCGGTGAGCAGGGAGAGCCGGAACAGCTCGGCCTGGCGCTCGGCAACGATCCTGGGAATGTCCGATCGTCGCTGCTCCCTAAGCGCCGCGATACGCGCGGTGTCGAGCGAAGTTGTCAGGCCGGCGTCCTCCCTGCTGCTCGTCACGCCGACCGAGCGGTCCAGCAACTCGACGATCTGCCGCGCCACGGCCAGGCGGTGCGCGGCGCTGGCGGCTCCTAGATAGGCGCGGGTCGTCGCCGCTACGGTCGATACCCGCACGGCGTCCAGCTCGGCCTGTGCCGCTTGGTAGTCGCCCCGCGAGGCTTCGATGTTCCGCCGTACGCGGCCGAAAAGGTCTACCTCGTACGCGACGGACAGGCCCGCATCGACAACGGTATTCTCGCGATCGACGCCGGGCGAGGCCTGGATGGCGGATTGCCGCTGGCGGTTCACGCCTGCGGCGATCTCAGTGCTGGGCAGCCGATCGGCGGACGTTAGGCGAAGTCGGGCGCGCGCGCGGGCGAGCCGAGCGATCGCCACGCGCAGGTCGGTATTCGAGGCGAGAGCATCTTGTACCAGCCTGTCCAGCACCGGGTCCTGGTAGAGCTTCCACCAGTCGGCGGAAACGGGCGCGGCGTCGGGCGCGGTCGCATCGCTTTGGGTCAGGAAAGGCCCCGCCGCGGAAGCCGGGAACGGCGGTGTCTCATAGTCCGGGCCGACCGCGCACGCGCTCAAGAGCAGCGGCGCAACCAGCATCGATAGGGTGTGCAATCGAATCACTTGATGCTTCCTGATTGTTCGTGCCGCGATTCCAGCGAGCGGGCGCCGGTCTGCCGGGACAGCCGATCTCCGAGCTTGCGGCAAACGACGTAGAACGTCGGGGTATAGAGCAGGCCGAAGACGGTGACGCCGACCATGCCGAAGAAAACGGAGGTGCCCAAGGCCTGCCTCAACTCGGCGCCCGCGCCCGAAGCTAGGAGCATCGGCACGGCGCCAAGAATGAAGGCGAAACTCGTCATCAGGATCGGGCGCAGGCGGGTCTGCGCGGCGCGCACCGCCGCGGCGGCCGGCCTCAAGCCGTCTTCCTCTTCCGCCTGTTTCGCGAACTCGACCACCAGGATCGCGTTCTTCGCGGCAAGGGCGATCAGCACCACGAGCCCGATCTGCGTCAGGACGTTGTTGTCCATTCCGCGAAGATTTACGCCGACCATGGCCGCGAAGAGGCACATGGGGACGATGAGGATGATGGCCAGGGGCAAAGTGAGGCTTTCGTATTGCGCCGCCAGCACCAGGAACACGAACACCACCGCCAGCGCGAAGACGAGGCCGGCCGTGTTGCCCGCGATCTTCTGCTGGAACGCGATGCCCGTCCATTCGTAGCCGTATCCCGGGGGCAACATCTGGTCGGCGAGGCGCTCCATCGTGGCTAGCGACCGGCCCGTGGAAGAGCCCGGCGCCGTGTCTCCGTCGACCTCGACTGCGGGGAACAGGTTGTAGCGCACAACCCTAAACGGCCCCGTTTCGCTCTTGAACGTGGCGACCGAGCCGATGGGCACCATCGCGCCGCTGTCGGACCGTGTCTTCAGATTGGCGATGTCGGATTCGCTGTTGCGCTGGCCTTGGTCGGCCTGTGCGATCACCCGGAACGTGCGTCCTAGAAGATTGAAGTCGTTCACATAGGCCGAGCCCAGATAGACCTGCAGCGCTTCAAAGACGCGATCTGGCGGAACCCCCAGCATTTCGGCCTTGCGCCGGTCGATGTCGGCGAAGATGCGAGGGGTGGAGGTGTTGAAGAAGGAGTAGACCTGTGACAACCCATCAGTGCTATTCGCTTTGGCCATGAGCTGATCGGAAATCGTCCCCAGCGGCTTGTAGCCGTGGCCGCCGCGATCCTGCACCATCATCCGGTAGCCGCCCGCCGAGCCGATGCCGTCGATCAGCGGAGGGGGAATAATGAGAACCCGCGCTTGATCGATGTCCGCGACGGCCTTGCGTGCTTCATCGAGGATGTCGCTGGCGGGGCGGGACCGCTCTTCAAATGGCTTTAGCGGGATGAAGGCGGTGGCGGTGTTCGGCGAATTCGTGTTCGACGCGGCGTCATAGCCGGGCAGCATGATCGTGCCACGGACCCCATCGACCTTCAGCAAGCGCTTGGACACCTCTTGCACCACGGCATCGGTACGCGCCAGCGAGGCCCCCGGCGGTAGTTGAGTGATCGATATCAGATAGCTCTGGTCTTGCGAGGGAATGAAGCCGGTGGGCGTTACCCAGAAAATGCCTATGGTCGCCAGCACAAGCCCGCCGTAGCTGATCAAGACTCGCTTCGGGCGCGCCACGAGCCACTGAGTCAATCGGCCGTAGCTTGCGCTGAACTGGTCGAATCGTTCATTGAACCAATCGCCGGCAAGCTGGATGCGCCGGATGATGCGATGCCGGCTCTTTTCCTTCGTGTGCGCCCGCAGGAGCAACGCGGCCAAGGCCGGCGAGAGCGTCAACGACAAGACGAGCGAAATGACGGTGGCGCCGGAGATGGTGAGCGCAAACTGCTTGTAGAACGCCCCGGAAAGGCCGGTCAGAAAGAACGTGGGAACGAACACCGCGCAAAGCACTAGCACGATGGCCACCAGGGCCGCCGAAACCTCGTCCATCGAGACGCGAGCCGCTTCCAGGGGGCTCAGGCCCAGCGCGAGGTTTCTTTCCACGTTTTCAACTACGACGATGGCGTCGTCCACCACGATGCCGATGGCGAGCACCAGTCCGAACAGCGACAGGCTGTTCAGGCTATAGCCAAACATGGCTAGCAATGCGAAGGTGCCCACCAGCGAGATAGGAATCGCCACGACGGGGATGATGGCGGCACGCCAGTTCTGCAGGAAGATGAAGATGACGAGCACAACGAGCGCCGCGGCTTCGAAAAGCGTATCTCGGACCGCTTCGGTGGACTGCGCGATGAAGCGCGTTGAGTTCCACATGATCCGGTACTCAAGACCGGGCGGAAAAGCCTTGGCCGCCACCTGCATCTCGCGTTCGAGGGTAATGCCGGTTTCAAGCGCGTTGGTACCAGGCCGTTGGAAAATGCCGATCATGATGGACGGCTTGCCCGACAAATAGGCATTGGTTCCGTAGTCGTCGGCGCCCAATTCCACGCGGGCGACGTCGCGAACGCGAGTCTGCCGGCCACCGGGATCCGTGCGGATGACGATGTCGGCGAACTGCTCCGGCTCGCTCAACCGGCCCTGTGTCCGAACGTTTAACTGGAAGGCGTCGGCACTCTGGTTGGGCGGCTGGCCTAGCGCTCCCGAGGCAACCTGCACATTTTGGGCCCGCACGGCGGCGACGATCTCGCCGGCCGTCAACTGAAGCTCGGCCGCGCGCCGGGGGTCGATCCACACGCGCATGGCCACTTCACGACTGCCGAAAATCCGAGCCTCGCCGACTCCGTCGATACGGCTCAGCTTGTCGCGCAGCTGCGTAAGGGCATAGTTTGAAAGATAGGCCTGATCCCGCGAGCCATCCGGAGAAACCAGGTTGATCGCCATCAGGGCACTGGGTGAAGTCTTGCGGGTGGTGACGCCCAGCCGCTGCACCTCTTGCGGCAGGCGTGGCACGGCCACTGCCACCCGGTTCTGAACAAGCATCTGGGCCGCATCCAGATCGGTCCCGACCTTGAACGTAATCGATATGGACACCTTTCCGTCCGCCGTGGACTGGCTGGACTGGTAAAGCATGTTCTCTACGCCATTGATTTCCTGCTCGATAGGAGCGGCAACGGTTTCCGCGACTGTTTCCGCCGACGCCCCGGGGTAGCTCGCGGAAACGACGACAGTGGGAGGGATGATGTCCGGGTACTGCGCAACGGGAAGTGCGAAATACGAGATCGCACCTACAATCGTGATTACGATCGCCAGCACCGCAGCGAATATCGGGCGCGTAATGAAGAAGCGCGACAGGCGCATGAGTTTTTTTCCTTTAGGACAGCCGCCGGCGCATCGTTACGACGCGGACGCGGGCTTGCTGCTGGAAATGAGAGGGTTTGAGTTCCCCATCCCGCTTTGGGAGGCCGCCGGTTCTGGCTTCGTTTGTACTTTCGCGCCTGGAATGACGTGTTGTTGCCCGCCGACTATCACTCGGTCGTCGGCGGCCAGGCCGGCACGCACAATCCTGAGCCCATCGACGAGCGGGCCGAGTTCGATGGCCCTGACGAGCACAGTGCCTTCGGCGGAAACGGTGAGAACCGTCTTGCGCGTCTGGTCCATCTGGACCGCGGAATCGGGGATTAGCAAGGCAGGCGCGCCGGATCCGCTTGCCAGCCTCATGTTTCCGAACAACCCCGGTGTCAGGAACAATTTCGGGTTCTCGATTACGGCGCGCATCCGTATGGTCCCCGAGCGGGGGTCGATCCCGTTATCCGTGAAGTCGAGCTTTCCGCGCCAGGTGTAGTCAGGCTCATCCTGAAGGCGTACCTCGACCTGGGTTTGGGCCGCGCTTGGCTCCTGCGCGCGCATGGCTTTGAGGTACAAGGCTTCCGATGCATCGAATGTGAAATAGATCGGATCCAGCGCGTTGATGGTGGTCAGGCGGGTGCCGTTGCCGGCCTCTCCGCTCATGACCAGGTTGCCGGGGTCGACGCGTCGGTCAGAGACCCTGCCCGTCATGGGAGAGCGTACCTCCGTGAATTCCAGCTCAAGCGACTTCAGCGCGACGCGGGCTTGCGCTCCGGCGACGTTTGCCGTTCCTGCCCGCACACGCGCTTGCAACTGATCGATGTCGCTCTTCGAAATCGCGCTGTCGCCCACCAGTCGCTGCGCTCGCGCTAGGTCGACGCGTGCCAGCGCCAGCTCACTGGTCGCGCTCGCAAGGCCGGCTTGCGCCTCGGCGTAGGCGGCCTGGTAGGGGCGCGAGTCGATGGAGAAAAGCAATTGGCCCTGCTGGACGATTTCTCCGTCCTTGAAATGCACCCCTACGATTTGGCCCGACACCCTGGGCCGAACTTCCACGCGGCGACTCGCCTCGAAACGCCCGACATAGTCGTCCCATTCAATAATCGTGCGCTGCATCGGCAATGCGACGGAAACCGTGGGAAGCTCGACCGTGCTGACCGCCAGCGACTTCTTGCCGGGCAGGAGAAACAAGGCGCATGCCGTTGCCGTGGTGAGCCCCGCGACCAGCAGAGCCGCGCGCAGGAAGGTCGGTTTTGCTCCCGTGCGGGAGGGAAGGCGTGGGCGGGTCATGCGGCTGCACTCCACGCATGGTTGGACTCTCTATGCTTCATGTTGGATATCGCTATGTAAGAGGACTCGAATGCGCCATGCGTACGTCGGCCACGCTTCTACGGCCTATCCGTTGGCACAGACGCTTTCGTTGGCCCGAGACAATCCGCCCGGCGCGTGAGGTGTCGCGTCGAGCGATGTGAATCCGGGTTATCCCAGGCTTTCAACGTGTGCAGATTCTCCGGCCGGGGAGTCAATGGCAAAAGGACTAAGTTCCCTCCTTTAGAGTCATGGCGCGCCGATTGGAGATTCTGACCATTTCGATGCTCGGACGATGCGATGCGTCAGTTAACGCCCGCCATAACGGTGAAATCCTCTTCGTTTAGTGGCGGGAACACGTGATTCGCCGTTGCGTCTGGCATGCTGTGCCTCGTCGGGCCGGAATGGCGATTTTTGAGGTATATATGTCTTACCCGCCGCCATGCTGGGTGTGTACCATCAGATCTCGTCCACGCACCGGCCGGTAGCCAGCATGCGGTGGAGCCCGTTTCCGAGCGTTGTGCAAGAGTGTTATGAACCCAACATCATCAAGCGCGAGTCCTGCTCCGCGGGACGTCGCTTTCCTCGTATTCCGCGACTTCCAGATCCAGGACGTGACCGGGCCCCTGGCGGCGTTCGAGGTGGCCAGCAGGCTCCTGGGCGACGACGCTTACGGATGCCAGGTCATATCGCTGGCTGGAGGACCCGTTCAAAGTTCGGCGGGCCTGGAAGTCACCACGGGGAAAGCCGGATTTTCCGCCTACGACACAGTGATCGTGGCGGGAGCCGGCCTTGGCGCCTACCCCGATGACGCATTGCCGGAAACCTGCGACTACTTGAACCACGTCGTCGCCAAGGGTGCTCGCCGCATCGCAAGCGTATGCACTGGGGCCTTCATTCTGGCTGCGAGCGGCCTCTTGGACGGCCGGTGCGCGACGACGCACTGGAAATACGCCGCCCGTCTGCAACGGGAGTACCCCCGGGTGAAAGTGGATGGCGATCGGATCTTCACCCGAGAAGGTGGCATCTGGACGTCGGCCGGCGTCACGACTGGCATCGACATGGCGTTGGCAATGATCGAAGAGGATCATGGCGCCGACTTGTCTCACGCGGTCGCCCAGATGCTGGTCGTCTACCATCGCCGGCCCGGCGGGCAATCCCAATTTTCGGCCATCGCCGATATGGAGCCCGAGTCGGACAGAATTCGTAATGTGCTCACTTATATACGTGAACACTTGCACGAATCATTGTCGACCGAGGTCCTAGCTTCCGTGGCCTGCCTGAGTCCCCGGCAGTTCGGCCGCGCCTTTCTTGCCGAAACGGGGGAGACGCCGGCCAAGGCCGTCGAGCGCCTGAGAGTCGAGGTGGCCAGGCAGCGCGTCGAGCGTGGCGCGGAGCCTATCGAAATCATCGCCCACAAAATCGGTTTCACCGATCCCGAAAGAATGCGCCGGGCATTCATTCGCGTGCTTGGCCATCCGCCGCAGAGCATCCGGCGCATGGCATCCCGGGAAGCGTCTCCGCTTGCCTGACTATGGTGCCCACCCGGAGTGGAGCCAATCCTTTAATCTGGCGGCCGTCCGGACTGGCGTGCCCAGTAGGCGCCCAGCGATTGTTGCCGCAGAAGGCCCGGGGCATCCAGGCGATTAAACGTGCTGCCCTCCGTTCACGTCGATTTCCGCGCCATTCACATACGAGGCTCGGTTCGAACACAGGAAGAACATCACTCCTGCGATTTCTGTTGCGTCGCCAAGGCGGCCCATCGGCACGTTCGCCTGAACCATGGCCTCGGTGCCTGGAGACAAGATGGAGGTGTCGATCTCGCCGGGCGCGATCGCATTGGCCCGGATTCCCATCGGACCGAACTCGAAAGCCTGTTCGCGCGTGAGCGCTGCGAGGGCCGCCTTAGAGCAGGCATAAGCCGCTCCTGCGAAGGGATGAACGCGAGAACCCGCTATCGACGTCACGTTGACGATCGCGCCTTGCGCTATGCGGAGTTCCGGCAGGAGTAGACGGACGATCATCGCTGCGGAGAAAAGATTGACGTTGAAAAGCGAAAGCCACTCTTCATATGCCGTCATGCTGACGCCCTTGCGGCTGCCGTTCGCCAGTTTCGGTGAAATCGCGGCATTGTTGATAATCGCAGCTAGTTTCGCGCCACCCAGGCGTCGACGGACTTCAGCCGCGATCAGTTCATACGAGCTCGGGTTCGCCAGATCGGCGGTAATGTGGTCGTCCACGCCGCCCACCCACGCGCATTCACTCGAAAAGCTCGCCCGCGATACCGTCAAGACACGCCACCCTCTGTGGTGAAACAATTTCACTGTCGCATGCCCAATACCACGGCTCGCGCCGGTTAGCAGCAATGTGGGCTGCGCTATTTGCTGAGACTGGCAGGGTGCCATCTGCACTATCCTGGAATGAGCGATGAAGATTGAACTCGTCAGGCGTTGATTCCGCCGTCAACGACCAGGCCGGTGCCTGTGATGTGGCGTCCGTCTGGGCCCGCAAGAAAGGCCACAGCTTTCGCGACGTCAGTCGGGCTTCCGAATCGCCCAAGCGCTATTTGTGATCGGAGGTAGTCAGCATCTGGGCCATGGGCTGGGTTCATATCGGTGTCAGTGGGGCCTGGATGAACAAGATTTACGGTAATGTCCCTCGACGCAAGCTCGCGCGAGAGTCCGCGAGTGAAAGACAGCAGAGCCGATTTCGACATCGAATAGACGGTCACATTCGGGATGGCTACTCGCTCCGCGAGACACGACCCGATCGACACGATGCGCCCACCGTTCGAGAGGAGTGGTATCGCTGTTTGCGAGGCGACGATGGCTGCACGGATGTTGACTGCTAGGATTTGGTCGATATCAGCCAACTCCATTGTTTGTAGAGTGCTCGAAATCAGGATGCCCGCATTGTTGACGAGTATGTCTAGTCCCCCCATCAGGCGGGTGCCTTCTTCGACAGAGTATCGGACCGCTTGCGCATCGGCACTATCGGCCTGAATGGCCACGGTACGTCGGCTCTCGTCAGTCAACTCATCGGCTAGGCTGTTGGCCTGCCCGACGGCACTCTTGTAGGTGAGCACGACGTCCGCGCCGCGAGCAGATAGCTCCCGCGCAATCGCCGCACCGATCCCCCGGGCCCCGCCGGTGACGATCGCCCGCTTTCCTGAAAGATCATTCATACATCGCTCTCTTTTTGACATAGACGCCAGCCTTCGCATAGGCAATGTCGAAGTTTCACCCTACTGGTGTGCTGCGTAAAAGACGTTGATCCCTCAAATTTCGCCAGCGCGGCCAGCGTCCTTTTGCCGCCGCGAAGCGCAGTCGTTGTTGAATGATGATCTGGAGGACTTTGTCTTCCGAGATAGCTGACCGCCTCAATTCGCCTTCTCTACGGCACCTCTGGCGGGCTAAAAAGGACGAACCACCGTCGTTCCTGGGTGCTTGCGCCTTGCGGTGATGCGTCGTCGTCTTACTGATACCCGAGAATGCTGGCGAATTTCATTCAACTTGAGATTTGGTTCACTGAAGTAGGTATGCAACCTATCCGTTGGCGCGGGGGGCATAGCGGCCAGGGGGCGGCCAAGCCGAAGGAGTAAAGCCTCACCTCTCAGCAGTAAGGCACCGGACCGACCCGAAAATGACGCAACCCGTTTAGTCTCCCTGCCGTCCAGTTCGTTCAAGTAACCCTAATGGACCGCACGCGCCCAGCGTCCGCTTCTGGCCGGGAGCCGACTATCTCGGACGTCGGCTTCCGACCGATTCTGTTGAAAAACTCCTTCCAGTGACACTCGACTACGTTCTTGAGAGTGCTTCACCCCTTGCCCGGGATGAGATCGTTGATCTGGCGCCGATCTGGAGGGTCCATTTTTCGATCCTGGTGCGATGGCGCGCGGAGATCGAGTTTTTCAACAGAATCGACCCAAAGCAGCCATTGGGATTCCGTTGAGCGACGTATGCTTTGCACGGCGAGCCATCCTTAGGCATCGTGCTGCGAACGGTCACGAAATAGTGCATTACTGCCATTAAATTGACGGATTCGCGCGCATGCCTGAGATGCAAAGTCAGGCTCTGTTTGTTTGCGCTGAGATTAAACACAGCTCTGTGCTGGCACTACGGACGCTTGCAAGTTGTTTGAGCAGCGCCTTCCAAGGCTTATAGGTAATATCCCTATGAGGGGCGTGGGGCTATTGAAAAACCTAACGGCGTCACCACTTTGTTAACGTCGAAATCCTTAGCACGCTTTGGAGCAGTAGTCGGCTTGTCGACTAAAGGGTGAAATGGGTGGCTCGACAACTACAGGCGATGCGTTGGACACGCGTCGTGCCGTCCACCTCATACCCTTCCACCCATGCTGAATCTGAGCGCCCTTTTTTACACAGAAGTCGAATCTGAACCTTGCCTCTTCGGCAATTTGAACCTGCGCGATGACGATCGCAGGGACATCGCCGAAGCTAAGAATGAAGTCCGGTTGGCGCTGCGGGACGGCATCCCCCGTGTCTACGCGGCGGAAGGCCATCCCGGCAAGATTCCTCAACCGCGATTTTTCACCCAGGGCTCCTGGGCGTACAAGACGCTAAACGCTCCGGCGCAGCGGCCCCAGCAGGCCGACGTCGACGACGGATGCTACCTGCCGCTCAGCTTCCTGAACCAGACAGACCACCCCAGTGTCGCAGCCGACGTGTTCTTCGACATGGGGGAAAAGGCCTTGGCTGACCTCGTGTACGAGAAAGGCTGGAAGCTCTCCAGAAAACCCACCTGCATCCGCGTGGAGATCAGCGATCTTGCCCATATCGACATCCCCCTGTACGCAATCCCGGACAAGGAGTTCGATACCCTCGTCAAGGCTGTGAACGTCATGCGCGCGTCTCTCGAGAGTCGCAACGCCGCTGATGCAGTGATGGACAGCTGGGAAGATCTACCCAAGACGAAGGTGCTGCTGGCCCACCGGGAAGAAGGCTGGATGCACTCCGACCCTCGCCCGGTAAAGGAATGGTTCGTCGACCAGGTCGAGACCAGAGGCGAGCAGCTGCGCCGCGTAGTGCGCTACATCAAGGCCTACCGCGACTGGACCTGGAAGTCGGGCGGCCCCAGTTCGATCCTGCTGATGGCGGCGGCGTCGCCACTGTTCGTAAAACAAGATCGCCGCGATGACCAGGCGCTTGCCGATGTTGTGAAGCAGCTGCCGGCGGCGCTTCGCAAGGGCGTCAGCAACCCAGTTAATTCGAAGGAGTCGCTGACCGACCGTCTACGGGCATCCAGCGATGACGCGGATATGGTTGAACAGGCTGCGCTACAGTTTGAGGATTTGAGCTGCCGCCTTCAGGCCGCCCTAGACGCCGGCAACGCCGAGCAGGCATGCATATGGTTGCAGGACCTGTTCGGGCCGCGCTTCCCTGACCGCCCCGACCGCGTCAAGGAGGCCGCGATGGCCTCGGCCGTTGCAGCCGCCATCGCTTCCTCTCCGGCAATCGCGGGTCCGTCCGAACTGATGGGTCGGACTCGCGCCGGATGAAATTCGCGAAAGTCGCGATTCCAGACCTGACCGCCGCGCTGCAACAGCGTGGCTTTTCCTACGTCGGCCGTGGCTGGAAAGGCTGGTTGATGTTCACCGGCGAGCTCAGGCTGAAGTCGCAGCGCTATCCCTGTGAGATCGCCGTCTCGTCGGCGTTGGACGATTTTCCTCGAGTCTGGCTGACCCCATTGCCCGTTGACAAGCGTGAGTTGCTGCCTCACCTGAGCAAAGATGGATACTTGTGCTACCTGGCTTCGGGCTCGGTTATCTTCGACTTCTTCGACCCTATTCGACAGACATTGGCTTGCTTGGACCGTGCCGAGCAGGTCCTGGAAGACATCTTGGCTGGCGAGATGGTTGATGACCTAACAGAGGAGTTCCACGTTACCTGGGGTACCACCTCGTGCATGCTGGACGTGAACGAAAGCCGGCCGGGCATCCTCGAGGCCTACACCTTCGGCCAGAAGGTCACATTCGTCACGGACGATAAGGCCCGGACCCGCGCGAAGCTGGAGGCCATTGGCCTTGGGCTGCCCAAGATCGAGTTGTCCGCTTTTCGGGTGTTCACCAAGTCGCCGCCGATGCCGCTGCAGAGCAGCTGGCCGCCGACAACCGTCCAAGCGTTCCTGCAATGGCAGGGCACGCTGGACCCGCTGTGCCGAAAGAAGATCGAGCGGCGGCTCATGGACTTGTTCCGACGGAAGGCGACCCGGGTACTAGTCCTGATCGATTCGCCGGTGGTGCAGTACGGCATCGAGGTGGAGCTGAAGCGCCAATTGGCCAGCGTGGGAACAAAATCGTCTATGCGCGAGGACCTCTACCGCCTGCCAATCCGCAGGATCTCGGTCTATCGCATCGATGACAACTACCTCGCCGGGCGAAACCTCCCCGGCTCGAAGACGCTAGCTGGGCTCAAGGTTGGACTGATTGGATGCGGAACCATCGGAGGCTACCTTGCTGAGATGCTCGCGAAGGCCGGAGCAGGTACCATCGGTGGCAAGCTGACATTGGTGGACATGGGCAGCTTTGAACCCGGCAACCTTGGTCGCCACCGCCTGGGCTTTAACGCCTTACTGGTGAACAAGGCCGAGGCGATGCGCGAAGAGCTTCGTCGCGTCGCGCCTGGGATCGACGTCGTGGCCGTTACCGACAACGCGAAAGAGATGACCCTAGGACCACTGGACCTGCTGATCGACGCCACCGGCGAACAGGGGCTGACTGATTGGCTAACGTGGAAGCACTCAGACAGGGTGCCGTTCCTGACGGCTTGGGTCGAGGGGGCCGGTGTAGCCGTCCGTGCCCTGTTGCAGGCTAAACCCGAGCACGCTTGCGCGCGCTGCGTGTCGCAGCCTCCTATGGCGGACCAATACCGCGTGTTTGACGCACCGCCAAAAGTCGTTTTGAAGGGCCACGGCTGCGAGGGCCTCTACGTTCCCTTCCCGGCGTCCGCCTCGGTGCAGGCGGCTGCGCTTGCGATGGAGATGGTACAGGCCTGGCTGGACGGCGCAGAAACGCCCACCTTCAGGACGCGCGTGCTGGCCCAAGAGCTCAAGGTCCACTTCAGTGACTGCACACCGCCTCGATACAAAGGATGCCCAGCGTGCGCCACGTGAGTGATTGGACGCTCGGCGACGGCAGCCTGTTGCTGAATTTCTCCGACGAGGTCCGCGGAGTGTTCGAGAGGAACGTGCAAGTGGGTGAGCGACCAGAAAGCGGCGGAGTGCTGCTCGGGACCGTCCACGAGCACGGCCTGCTCGTCACCCTGGCCACCACTCCTACGCGTTTAGACCGCCGATTCCGCTACCTCTTTGAGCGGTTGCCATTCGGGCACCGCGCGGTGGCGAAACGCCTCTGGCGCTCCACGGCCGGCACAACCCGCTACATCGGCGAATGGCACACTCACCCGCAGGACATTCCCTCACCCTCGGGCATTGACGTGGACGAATGGCGGAAGCTTGCCAAGCTGCGCGCCGACAAGCGCCCGTTGCTGGCGGTCATCGTGGGTCGTGACGCCCTGCACGTGGAACTGACGCATGGAAACGGCGATCGAGAACAGCTCCAGCCGTACGTTTACTGAGCGCGGAGAGGATCAGCGCTGGCGCATCATGCTCAAACTCGTGTACGACCGCTGAAGTCGGCGTCCAATCTCTTGTTGTGCATCGTCCATTCGACGGTGGTGAACTGCGGGACGACATGGGGGGGGCGATAGTAAAGACCGGCGTGTACCCCTTGACGATCCCGGCCACCCAGTTTTGGTGGTTGACCACAGAACGGCGATTCGCTGCGTTGCCTGTTTAGGTCGTGATGCCGATGTCGTGCCACTCCATGAGCGCCCGCGAGGCGTGGTCGTTCACCAACTCCACTTCATCGACGATCGGCAGCATCATCAGAAAAGCGAATGCCTCGCTCCAGATCAGCGCCGCCGCATCCTCGTGCGCCGTTTAAGATGCGGGCTCGGCGATGTCTAGTAGCGCATTGAGCCTGCAGAACTTCACGCTGCCACGTCGTGGAGCTGACGCGGACCACGTCAGCCGCTCCGAACCAAGGTCATCTGGGGCTCGTGTCTCAGAAATGGCGCCAACTTCGTGTTGAGGATGTCGCTGGCCGCTTTCTTGCCTAGGGCCATTAGTGTGCGCCGCGCAGCCTCGGTCGCTACGTCCAAGCCGAGGTCTTTGGCCTGCTCGTTTGATGGGAGTGCGTCGAGGCGGAAGTACCGATCCTTCAGCTTGTGCTGCATCAGCTGGTCCACCAACTGCTGCTGCGAAGAGATCGTGACGGAGAAAAGTCGGTTGTCATCCATCCAGCCTTGGATGCCCAGCTCGCGGCCGGACTCGAAGGATAGGGAGTACATGTTGGTCGTCGTGCCCACGCTGAGAATGCGGACGGCATCGCTGGGCACGCCGAAGAAGTGTTCGGCCTCGTGAAGCGCCAGCAGATCCGGGGCATTGGCGTACAGGCCGCCGTCGGCATAGAGCTGGCCGTCAAGTTCGGCCAGCTCGAAGAAGGTTGGGGCCGCCGAAGTGGCCAGCGCCACGTCCACCGCGCGGTACTTCCAGTCGCGGGTCCACTCGGCCTTGTGCCGGGTCTTGAAGACCTGTGGACGTCCGCTGGTGACGTTGACCGCGGGGATGCCGACAGCGTGTGTTGCGTCGTTCAAGGTCGCGTCCTCAGGGATGAGGCTTGTGATCACGTCGCGAAGGGCCTGTGAGCGGTAGCGGGGATGATTCCAGTGCTTTACGATGTCCCAACCCTTGCTGAAAGCGCCCGTCGGCTTATTGCGCGGCGGAAAGATCCTTTCGCCTGACTGCGCGAATGCGTGTACCACCTTCTGCATTGGGACTTCGAACGCTACGGCCAGTGCGATGATCCCACCGATCGAGGTGCCATAGGAAAGGTCAAACCGTCGGCCGATGGGCTCGCCGATGTGCTCTTCTATCTCCTGAAGCGCGCATGCAGTGAAAAGGCCTCGATAGCCTCCGCCCGTCAGTGCCAGCGCCTGAAAGGGCCGATCCTCAGTCCACGCCATGCGTGCGCTCCTCTATTTTGGTATTGGGATTGAGGATAGCAAGGATAGCGCCTGTTAGCTAAAGCAAAAGAACTCGTTGCGGAAACTGGCGATGGCGATTGGTTGCTGTGGGTTGATGTCTCCGCCCGAGCAGCAGACGCTGTTCGGCGAGCTGTTTTATGAGGTATCGCTTGCGACAAAACCAGCCATCAAGCGGACTGATACCGACCATTCGCTTTCAGCCTGAAGCAGTCACTTGCGCGGTTACTCTCAAGGACCGCTTCTGGCCGATTCTGTTGAAAAACTCGATGACCACCACCTCGGGACCGTTTGCAGGGGTAGTCAACCATTGCGGAGGTGGCGATCGTCGATCCTAAGCCATGTGAGATGTCAGATTTTGCGGCGGAGGCGCCATGAATACGGGATCAGAGTTTTTCAACAGAATCGGCCATGAAGAGACGTTCAGGCGCTCGCTCCTAAGCAGTCGGTGGTAAGTTCGACGAGATGCCTACCGTCAGCTCAACCCTTGGTGGAAGCATTCGTGTCGCTCGTCGTTTCTGGCGGGGTGTGGCCAGGTCTTCGTCTGCGCTGCTCGCCACCATCCAAAGAGTTCGGCCCACCGCAAGGACTTTGATGTGAACGAGTCTATCCTCACGGATACCAGAATTGAGCTCGCTCCGCGTCGTTCTCGAAAAAGTAGACGCCGGAACTAGCCAGTCGTAGTCATTGCGACTCTGATCGAGGAATGCCAGTCGTCGGCTGACCAGTTCCTCACGAACTACTACATCGCAACCGTGGTAACCGAAAATCAGATGTCCTGCTTTCACCGGTAGAACGATTGGAGGTTGCCGGCCTCGTCGAGAATCCCTGCGCGCTTGGCAATCTCAATGGCCTTTTTACGGCCTACCAAAAACGGATTGGTGCGTTTTGGTGCCGTCAGCGCCGTATAGGTAACCGACTCCGGCTGGGCCGGGGCTTTTTTGGCCATCTTAGAAGCTGGCTTAGGATCTGCTAACTTCCTTGCGGCGCGCACCGGTTTGCCTGCTTGCTTCCGAGGAGCTTTGCCCTTCGGAGTCGGCGAGCCGGTTTGGACGACGTAGCGGAGTCCCCACTGGTCGTGGATGGGCGTTTGCGAACGGTTGCCATGGGCTTATTTTCGCACATCAAGCCTCGGCGGATTACCCCTTCCAAGCCTAGTGGGCATGCTGCGCCGGTCAACACCCTTCGCCTACCCATTTCAAGCAGGCCAGCGCTCTGCCAATCGGCAATCCCCCCGCAGATGGGAACCTCTGCGAAGCAAACACCTGCCGCCGGCCGCTTCCGGCCGATTCTGTTGAAAAACTCGCGGCCGTCTCCGTCGTCTGCCAGAATTTGCAAAGCGCCAACGAGTTCGGAGAGCACCGACATGATGGGTCATCAAGCGAGCGCGCAAGAGCGGTTGTTCTACGCTTTCAACCTTGAAGACGTCATTCCGCCGACCCATCTTCTTAGAGCCATCGATCGCTGTCTGGATCTGAAGGAACTCCACCAACACCTGGCGAAGCACTACAGCCATACGGGCCGTCCGTCCATTGACCCCGAACTTATGATCCGTATGCTGATCGTTGGGTATTGCTACGGCATCCGCTCCGAGCGTCGTCTGTGCGAAGAGGTTCAACTGAATCTTGCATATCGATGGTTCTGTCGTCTCGGCCTCGAGGATGCAGTGCCCGATCACTCGACCTTCTCCAAGAACCGACATGGACGTTTCCGCGCCAGCGATACCTTCCGCTGGTTGTTCGATGAAGTGGTCCGTCGTTGCATGGCTGCGGGCCTAGTAAAAGGCGAAGGCTTCGCTGTCGATGCCAGCGTCGTGGCTGCTGATGCGAGCCGCCAGCGCGGTGTTCCTGCCAGTGAGGCCACCGACTGGTCGAACCCCGCACTCAGCACGCGTGCCGTGCGCGAGTATCTCGAAGCGCTCGACGACGAAGCGTTCGAACAAGCCGTTCCCCGGCGAATCTCGCTGACCGATCCGCAGTCACGGTGGACGGCCGCCCCTGGCGGTCCCGCATTCTTCGCTTATTCGACAAATTATCTGATCGATACCGAGCATGGCGTGATCCTCGACGTCGAAGCCACCCCTGCACATCGCACCGCAGAAGTGGACTCTACCAAGACGATGGTGGATCGTGTCGAGGAACGATTCGACATCATCCCTGATCGGCTCATCGGTGATACCGCTTACGGCACGGCGCCGATGCTGGCGTGGATGGTGCAAGACAAGGGGATAGAGCCGCACGTCCCCGTCTGGGACAGAACCCAGCGCAAGGACGACAGTCTATCGAGCAGCGACTTCGAATGGGATGGCGAGGCCGGTGGGGCTTATGGCCCAAAGCCTTCATGGCACTGGGGCGTCGTCATATGATCATTCATAACGTGATAGCCGATGGGCCCGTGTAGGGCAGACGCGTTAACTGCCGGGCGTTCCCGGTCCTGCCAAAAGCGGGGGCAAACAGGTATGAGACTACGGAGTCCCGCCTAAAGCGAGGCTTTCGCTTTTGTCGCGAGAGCTAGCTCGCGAGCAACCTGCGGCGAATGGCGTGAACCGCTTTACAGGTCCGCGGCGGCCATGAGTTCGCTTGGCTTGTAATCTAGCGCTGAACAAAGACGAATGAGATTCAGTACCGTCAGATTTCGCTCGCCGCGTTCGATGCGCCCCATGTGGCTTCGATCAATTCCGGAGCGAAGCGCTAGCCCCTCCTGAGATAGATCGAGCTCCTTCCGTCGGGCGCGAATTGCGTGCCCTAAAGCGAGAAGTTGGTGATTGTCGTCGGTTTTTGCCGAGGTTCTTTGCATCCGTGGATCGTGTCGATTCACGGTAATTAGGGCCACGGCATTTACGGCCCATTTGCTTTATGATGACAGTTTTGGCCGTTCACACCTGCCATGTTTGTTACGGACGATTCATGGAAGCACCCCCGCGGCGTCCCTTCGAGCCGGCAGGGTTTACAGAGCCGATGGATATGCTTGTGCCCTCACCAGGCGCTGTTCCTGCTGCGTCGAGTCAAAAGGGGCGTGCTGCGTACGGATGCCCCGGCGGGCATCGTCAGGGGCGGGGCGCGGTTGTATGAGGTGACCGACGACCTAGGGGAGAAGCCCACCCAAGTTCGTATGCTTTGGGGAGGCAAGATAACCGCGGTCGTGGAGTTGTACGTCCAGCGACCGGATGGAAAGCCTCGGCCAACTCGTTATGGCTACCGCACTAACCAAGGTGCAATGAAGCCGATACCTCCGGACACCGCTACCTTTGCGCTCCAGGACTACGTTGACGCGGCCTGCTGTCGAGTATTTTTTTCTTCAACCAAAGTCAAAGGTCTATCCTGGTGGTGAGATTATGGACGAAAACCTCGATAGGCTTGACCAGCTATGCAAGCGTCATCCCAACCTCGGGCTTAATTCGCTATCGGTCACATGTGGTGCAGGATGGTTCGCTCTGCTCGAAGCTGCACTGCTAGAGTTAGAATCCCTCCAAAAAGCGACTCCAGGTCTCCAGTATTCCGTCGTACAAGCAACAGAAAAGTTCGGCGCCCTTCGTCTATATATCAGCGTTCCTAACGGAACTCGTGCGGACGTGGAAGCCGTCGGGGCCTTGATTAGCTGGGCCGAGCAAGGCTCGAGATCAGTATGTGAGCGTTGTGGAGCAGCGGGGGTGGTCCGCGAGCGGGCAGGGTGGTTGAGCACGCGGTGCACTTCGTGTTTCGAAAACAGCATGCGTAACCGTTCAGACGAGGAATGAGCGGCGCATTAGAGATCCGCCACGGGACGGTAAGCATTGGCCGTATGGCCTGTACTCATGCTGAATACGCGTACATCGGCGAAATAATCACACCGCTTGCGACTTCGGCGCCGTCTTTGGTCGCAGTGCAGTACGCACGCTCGACCAATGGTGCAGCGCCACCACCATTTCTCGAAGTCTCTCTGCCTGAAGGACATATGAAACGAGAGATGCTTTCGCGTTTGGCGGGAAGGGGGGAGCCCGAAGATTTTGCATTGCTGCGTGCCGTCGGCGGCAACATGATTGGCCTCATCCAGGTGACCGACTCCAGCGCAATTGCGCAACCAAAGATCGATGGTTTGCAGTTGGGAATCACGCAGACGCTTCAAATGGAGGAACGGGGTCTCGTAGATTTGGCTTTCGACGTGAGAGGGGATTGGCCTGGAGTTTCTGGCGGTTTCATAAAGTTCTTCGTAACCAGTCCGGCGGCATCCCCCTCCGAGCGGAATCGTCATTGGATCGTCAAGCTAGCAGATGGCGATCGTCCGGGGCTGTGTGCTGTGGAACATTTCGGTATGTACGCGGCAAGAGTGATGGGACTCGAAGTTCCGGAAACCATCGTATCGAATGAGTTCTCGCGCTATATGATCGAGCGGTTCGACCTCGACTCCCGAGGTGAGCAACTCGGGTTCGTGGATATGTGCGCAATTAGTGGCCTGCCTGCGCGCGATAAATACGCTAGTTCGGCCGAACGAATCGTCAGGATGCTTGAAGCTGCTTGTGATTCGACGACCATAGCTTCCAAGCTAGATACGTTCTTTGCCCAATACTTGCTGGCCACCGTCATCCGGAACGGAGACGCACACCTCAAGAACTTCGGGTTGCTATACGGTAAGGCTCATCCAACGGCAATTTCGCCCGTGTACGACATGCTCAGCATGGCGGTTTACGCGCCCAAGCGTAATGATGGCGACGCTGGTGACGGCATGGCATTAACGCTTAATGGGACAAAACGCTGGCCCTCGCGTGCAATGCTAGATGATCTAGCACGTCGATGTGGCATGTCCCCAAGCAGGCAGTTGCTATGGGAGGATCGCATGCAATGCGCGCTTGTGCGCGTAGGTGTAGCGGCGGCAATGGCAACGATTGACAACGCCGTTGACGACGGGACAAGGGCTGCGATCGGACGGATGCTTGAACTCTGGGCCTTCGGGGTCTGTCCATACTCAGCGGCAGCGGCCAAGGAGGTTGTAAGGTGTAGCGCCCTTGCGCTCTCTTAAGGTCTGCAGCCGGAAAGGATGATAGACCGGTGGGGAAGCTGACCTGCTCTCCATGGTCAGCACGAGAACGACGTAGAGTTTGTTTCAACCGCCACTGACGATCTTGCCGTTAGCGCAGTCACTGGGCGAGGAAGTATTGACAGTGCGTTCGCATAACTCATCCTATTTTTCTCTCGTGATTATGGTGGGAAAGGTATTCTTCAACATTATTTCTAGCCGCGCGTTTTTTGTCCTTTCCTCCACCAATTCTGCTGCAAGGTCGTGCACCTGTTGTTCCAGCTCTTTCAGCTTAACCGACAGCTCCAGTACCTCCAGTCGACAAATGTTGTAATGCGTGGCCAGCTTCGTCGCGGACAGTTCGTGATTCTTTCGAGCTCCAAGGTAAGGAAGTTTCGCCTTCTTTCCTAATCCATATTTAATGTGGGTTTGGTGAAGCCAGTGATTGACCAAACTGAGCGTCGAGTGTTTATGCTTGTAGTTCTGCAAGGTCATCTGAGCGACCCCTGCGCGGCGACAAAGCTCTGCTTGTGAGAGGCGACCGCGGTTTTCTCGGTAAACGCCATCGTTCGTCTCGAGCTCTCGTTCAATTTCTCGCATTGCACGTTCTAAGCTCAGCAGCACTCTGGAGGACCTGTTTTCTATTGAGTCTGTCATGCTCTCTACCGCTACGCCGGTCTCGTTAAAATCTTCGCTACTGTTGGGTGTTTGGACCACTTCTCTTTAAGGTCATCGAACCGGATGAGATTGGACATCAATTGACCTTCCCATTGCGCTGCGGCCATCGCCTCGCCACTCTCATTAGCAAATTGCAAATGGGCTATTATTCTTTCGATTGTCTGATCCACGATTGCCTTGTTCATCGGCATTTCATACCGGTGTTGGCAGCTAGGAGAGCAATTTGAGGGGTCGATGTCTAGGGCGCTACCGACACAGGCTCCTATTTCGCCTAAGATCCGCGTGCAGAGTACGCCGGGCCGCACCAGTTGCCAATATTTGCCATTGTCGGTCAAGTCGATTGCTAATTCGTCAATCGACTGAGCGTCAAGCTTTTCCATCCCGCGCAAGGTCGCTCGCTCGTTCTCCCAAAACTCGAGCTTCTTTTGCGCGCGACCGCCACCGGCGGAATGGTTATGCAGGGCGTCTTTAGCGAACATGATGGTCTGTGCTTCCGCCACCGCCCTTGCTTCGTCTGCTATGTCCGCGTGCGACAACAGGTACTTCATTGTTGTATCTACGGACTGGTGTCCGAAAAGGTCCAACAAAACCTGTACAGAGTTGGTCAACGCAAGTCCAACTAATCGTCCTGTCGTTTTACGAAGACGGTGCATATGTATCTTGCGACCACGCAGATAAGACTGTGTGATGAACCCATCTAGATTGAATATCGATCTGAGCCGATCAATCTGAGGGTTTAAGTCAATTGCTGGGTCGCCAGGCGGAAAATGGGCGTGAGGCATCGCCACCCACAAATCATTGGAATCTACGTCAATGCGCATTGCGGCACTGTATTGCCGAAGGATGCGAGCGAGAGCGATTTGGTTCGAAGCGGCGTCCGCAGCAATTTTTGGCATGGGCCAGTCCCGAGGAAGCCCACCTATAGTTGCAGCGTATTTGTAGGTGCGCCCTTGAAGACGGCTTCCATCGGAAGTTTCGATAAGGCCCGAGCATGTCATGCTTAACATTTCGCTAACTCTCGCGCCACCGCTGATCCCAATGAGAAAAAGATGTGCCGCCTGAACTAGAGATGCAAACCGAAATAGACTTTGAAGGTGTTTTGGCGGCCAGGTAAGCTGACTCGTCGACTTTCCACCGCTAGTTGTGACAATGGTCTCATTGATTTGGAACGGTATTGGCAGCGGTTGGGAAGGCTCCAGTTCGCTGGCACGCCGTCTAAGGAATTTTTTGGCGGATTCGCTGAGCGATCTGCGCGAACAAATGGAACGGGACTCGGGTGCGTAGTTGGTGATAATGAGATCGAAGGTGTCCACCACTACACTAGCCAAATTTTTAGTTATCCAGATGCAACGCCATCCAATTTCGGCAACAAGTTCATCAGAGAGAGCTTGGAATGGTTGCGTTTGATGCACCGTTGACTCGACGGCGGGCACATTTTTTCGTCGGCCTTCGTGGGGTTTTTGTTTAAAGGTGAACGTTGGTTGTGGAATGACGCCACGATGTTGAAGTGCCTGAAGGTGGGCGGGAAGTCGGCTAGAGTGTCCCAGTATTGTCTCCACTTCGTCGAGGGAGAGGAGATTCCAAAGTGCGTCATCACGACCGCAGCTTATAGTATTTAGAACTAAGCGCTTTATCGCATGCAGATAGCCCAAGTGTGTTGTTGGCGCGATAAAAGTTCCCCTTCCAGGCGGTAGGGATAGCCATAGGGTGCAAGAGAGGACAACAATTGATTTCAAGAGCTGTTCGCGACCCTCGCAAGCGGCGCGGAAATCGATTATTCGATGTCCTGCGCGTTGGAATCGTCCCGGCGGAAGGTGATGATTGGGTATGTCGAATGTTCCCCATTGCTCTCCCCATCCAAACGAAATTTGGATTTTTAAAAGTTCAGCTTGTGTTTTTGTCGCGATTTCCTCTGCTGGAAAGAGAAGGATGTCAAGATCGCGCAAGAGCGGGTCTGTCTGATGATTAACCTTAGCCATGGCGACCGTCTAAATAAAGCGATGCGTGATTCCCCCCGTTGATCTCATTTAACCAATACACGGTTCGCTCTTCAACTTCACGTGGATCGAACTGCTCCAAGGTGTATTTGAGAGCCGCCTCTTCGCGCTGTAGTCTCTTTGCTTCAGTCCACGCGGTAAATGAGATAATTTCTTTAATGCTCTGAATTTCGGCGAGTCGTCGGGCGAGAAAGTTAACACTATCTTTGAATACCATCCCATGTTCACACAATGTGCAGAGATGCTGATTGTGGCAATAGTCATTGCCTTTGTGTGTTGGATCGATGGCCTGTGGGGGGTTGCGGGGGCTTAGGCAACCCATGCCCAGATACGTACGATCTTTGTTCTGCGCCCAACGTGCCCGTTGCTCTTCAGTAATCACGCCCTTCTGGCATAGGGCGTACAGAATCGCCGGGTCAACAGCTTTGCGATTTTCAATCTCGGACCATAAATGCCCCAACAAAGTTCTAACGCTATTCTCGCTATGGGCTCGATAAGATCTTTTTCGTAAATAGATTTGAGTCGTGCGAATGTTTTTATGGTTTGCTGCTAGCTTGGCAATGACGGCATTGAAGCCACTCTGGGCGTATGCGTGTCCTATAAAGATGTGACGAAAATCACTGGCGCGGATTTTTTCTGAGATTGGCGGAGGCGGGTCATGTCGGGCAGAATTTTCATGGTTCATCTCCCGAATGAAACCAGCGATCGGAAATTCTCTTTGTAGGCAAATTACTTGGTTGTTGAGCAAAAAAACCCATGGTGATCGCTTAGGTATGTTTGGGTATTCGCACTGCAGATGTCCGTCTGCAATGCCTTTTCGCAGGGGGGCAGCCTTCAGCCATAATGCCCGCAAAATGTTGAAAGGGGAGTGGTCTTTGGTTGTTAGGCACAAGGATCGCTGTAAGGCCTTCCCACGGTATTTAAATCCGCTAATTCGAACGACATTGGACTGTTCCCCTCCAATCCTCATTGCCCATTCCCCAGATGCTAGGTCGATATCCAGGAGAGTTTGGATGTTCCATCCTAATTGAATTAACGCAAGATGAAATGCATCCCTGAGTTCCTTCTTTGATAGAAAAAGACCAGCGCGAAGTTCCGAGATTGAACTCTTGGTGAGCGGGAATCTTTGCGTAATTGGGTGGCACGAACCCAGAATGACGCTAAGCTCCCTGTTGCTGATGCCCGGATTGCAAGTCCGCTCGACTAAATGTCTATATGTGGTATGAAGATCAGCGCGGGTCACATTCAAGGAAGCGAGGTTTTTTCGTCCTAGTAAATTTCTGCCCTGAGTTGCTAGTCGATCTGATTCTTCCCACCGGTGAAGTAGGCCATACCATTTTTTCTTCAGATGTCGATAGACATTTCGTAATTGGTCGGAGGTCGCAACATCGTCCCGGATTACACCTCTAATTTGATGACCGTTTACTGGCCACGAAATGTTGCTGAGGCCCGCAGAGGCGCGGGCGGACTGAATTATTCGTCTTACTCTGGAGTACGTTTCTATGCTCGGGGCGTCGTATCTAACCCAGAGAGGCCCCAAGCGAGACTCCACGTGAGAAAGGCAGAAAACTCTTCTATTTGGGAAGTCTTGGTCATGCCTATCTAGGAACCGCCAGAAGCGTTCCAGTTCGCGCCGTAGTTGGATTGTCTGTACCGGGCGACGCTGGGAGCACATTTGTTGCACAGTGCCCAGGATTTCGCTCGCCAGAATCGGGCGCCCCGTGAAGGCGCTGAGGGAGTGGTTTCTCCAGGCCCCTTTTCCGTCGAACAACGGAGTGAAGGATATTCCTTTTCCTTCGAAGTCGGGGTGGTGGCTACATACTGATCTGTTTTGGTCTTGATGATCGGCCTTTCCCATCATTCTCACTCGTCAAGGTATTCCTGCCATCGCAACGGGCCTTTCGTATCTTGTGCTTCATACCAATCCTGAATCCACTGAATGTATTTATTAGTGGTGTGCGGGGAAATGTGGCCCAATGCTGGCTTAAGGCTGATCTCAATGTCGTTTGTGAGGGATCCCACCAACCAATCAGAGTTGAAGTGGCGAGATGAGGTGCCGGCGAGTTCGAATCGGGCGTTTGTTAGAGTTAAGAGGCGCATGCATGCAAAGTAATGTCTTCCTTTGTGGGGACTCCACCCTGGTGGTGAGGTAGGAACCCCCGTCCATGCCGATCTGAGCATGCGAGCACTAAATGGCCGGTTTGATGTCTCTCCAAGAAAAAGCCTATCCGGAATTTTGGTTGACCTGCGATCACTTCGTTCCTGGGACGTCGAGGAAGATCTGATCCAGCGCGCGTGCTGGGAATTGCGCGTCTCTTTGCGGTATCGATCTAATTTTTCGGCCAATGTGATCGGAAGAGAGATCCAGCGGGGAGGGCCATTGACATCGTCCGGCCGATGACGTCGCCCCTTCGTGCCCGCGCAAATTTGCACGCGGACAGTGTCGCCCCGAACGTTCCAGTTGCGTCGATCATGCGGCAACGTGTCTGCACGCCATTGGACGCATTCTTCAATGCGAATTCCGGTTTCTAGGACCAATTCGCAACAGAGTGCTTTTACCGGACCTTTTAACGCAGTTACATCCTTCATCCAAGCCGCCACGATCGCCGGCTTGGGAAGTTCGAATTGGCGAAGCACATCGTGCACTTTTGGGAGGGAGAGTGGGCGATGAGAATAGCCTTCCCCGTATGAGGCCCAGTGTCTGAGGTGTGGGATGGAAAGAGGAGCTTCCCTGAGTCCTCGCTTTGCAGTCCACGCAAGGAACAAGACAGTTTCCGACACGCGACGGTTGATCGTCTCCGCCCGTAAGCGCTGTGCCTGCGCCGACCACCGGCCCGTCAGCATGTCTAGCTGATAGCCGTTGACAATGTCATCTAGAAAACTGATGGTTTTCCAATCCTTGCCGCGCCAATCGCACCAATGCAAAAAATTCTTGAGTCGTTCCGCAAGGGTTCTAAGGCTTGCCGTCGTCGGATAGCTCAGCGCTCGCCTGAGAGTGGGGACTTGGTCCTCTGGAAAGGCATCCGTAAAACGCCATTCCAAAAGAGCGCGCTCTCGGATGTATCTATTCACATCCTCGGGATAACTAAGATCGTCGTTCAGGAAAAAGGGAACGTGCCGCAAGCTGGCGTAGCCGGCAGCGTCCATCTCATCAGCGTCAGGAAACAACACTTTCATAGTGCTCTCCGCTGGCTTAGCGATGCTTCTAGGCACTTTTAGCATACAAGTACATGCCTTCCTAGACTGAATCCCTGTCCTTGTGGCTGGCGTGGGCATCCGGCGCGGGCCTGTCTTTGCTCGCCCGATCAGGTGACGCGCTATGTTGGCAAGATATCGGGGCCGTTGCTGGATCGCATCGACCTGCATGTGGCGTTGCCGCCATCCGACCCCGAGTCCATGGGCGGCCCTCTGGGCGAGGCGTCCGGCCCTGTCCAGGAGCGGGTGATACGTTGCCGGGACCGCCAGCAAGCCCGGCAGGGCAAACTGAACGCCGCCTTGACGGGGACAGAGCTGGACCGGCATTGCGTCATGGACGGCGAGGCGCAGGCGCTGCTGTTTCAAGCCATGCGCCGCATGGCGGGGTCCGGGCGGGCGTTACACCGGGCGTTGCGGGTGGCGCGCACAATCGCCGATCTGGACGGGGCGGACGTGCTGGCTGTCGGGCACGTGGCGCAGGCGGTGCAGTACCGTCGCCCTGGCGTATGATGGCCCGCGGGAACTCCCGGGTAGGCTCGCTTGGCTTTTTGCCGCGCCCGACTCGACAAAGACCAGGAAATCACCATATAATCAAAGGCTTTCCCGGATCTCGGCTATTTTTTGCCAAGAGCTGGGGGAGGCCGTGCGTGGCAGCAATGCCATGGCGGAGGGAAACGACCCGTGGGAAGTAACCCGGTGGGAAGTAGCCCAGAGGGAAATGACCCAGAGGGAAATGACCCAGAGGGAAATGACCCAGCAAGACCCCGAAGTACCCCAAGAAGTGGCAACAGGTTTACAAGTTTTGCCGTCGCATCGGTGCTAGCCCTAGGGCTTTCGGCCAGCAACGCCAAACACCTCGCGTCATGTCAAATCAACAATGAGTTTAGTTTAGGGAATCATCATGCCCAAGATGAAAACCAAGAAAAGCGCCTCCAAGCGCTTTAAGGTTCGCGGCAGCGGCTCCATCAAGCGTGGTCAGGCGTTCAAGCGCCACATTCTGACCAAGAAGACCACCAAGGCCAAGCGTCAACTGCGTGGCTCGGCAGCGGTTCATGAATCCAACGTGGCCTCCGTCAAGGCCATGATGCCTTTCGCTTGATAAGGGAGATCTAATATGCCTCGCGTCAAACGCGGCGTAACTGCCCGCGCACGTCACAAAAAAGTCATTGCCGCCGCCAAGGGTTACCGTGGCCGCCGCGGTAATGTGTTCCGTATTGCCAAGCAAGCAGTCATGCGCGCTGGCCAATACGCCTACCGCGACCGTCGTAACAAGAAGCGCACGTTCCGTGCTCTGTGGATCACGCGTATCAACGCTGCCGTCCGCGAACATGGCGTTAGCTACAGCGTGTTCATCGCTGGTCTGAAGAAGGCTTCGATTGAACTCGACCGTAAGGTCCTGGCCGATCTGGCCGTGCGCGACAAGGCCGGCTTTGCCGCCATCGTGCAGCAAGCCAAGGCTGCCTTGGCTGCCTGATCGCGCGCTTTAACTCATCGCGCATCGCTGCAAACGGGGCTGTAATAGCCCCGTTTGCGTTTTGAAGGCTGGATTTCATGACTCTATTGGTTGACGACCTGGTCTCCCAGGCGCAAGAACGGTTCGCCGCGGCTACGGATGCCGCCGCGCTTGAGAACGCAAAGGCTCGATTCCTGGGTAAGGAAGGCGCACTGACGGTGCTGCTGAAAGGCCTTGGCAAACTCGATCCCGAGCAGAAGCGCGAAATGGGCGCCCGGATCAATCAGGCCAAGCAACAAGTCGAAGAGCTTCTGACCGCTCGCCGCGCCGCGTTGGCGCAGGCGGAGTTGGATGCCCGGCTGGCCTCGGAAACCATTGACGTCACGTTGCCTGGACGCGGTCGCGCGCCGGGCGGCATCCATCCGGTGATCCGGACCTGGGAACGCGTGGAAGCCATCTTCCGTTCCATTGGCTTCGATGTGGCCGACGGCCCCGAAGTGGAAAACGACTGGACCAATTTCACCGCGTTGAATAACCCGCTGGACCATCCGGCGCGTTCGATGCAGGACACGTTCTACGTCGACATGAACGACGCCGACGGCCTGCCGCTGCTGCTGCGCACGCACACCAGCCCCATGCAGGTGCGCTACGCCCGCATGCACAAGCCGCCCATCAAGGTGATTGCACCCGGGCGCACCTACCGCGTCGACAGCGACGCCACGCACTCGCCCATGTTCCACCAAGTGGAAGGGCTCTGGATCGCCGAGGACATCTCGTTTGCCGATCTGAAAGGCGTGTATACCGATTTTCTGCGTTGCTTCTTTGAAAGCGACGATCTCGTCGTGCGCTTCCGTCCGTCGTTCTTCCCGTTCACGGAACCATCCGCCGAAATCGACATGATGTTCACGTCGGGACCCAACCGTGGCCGTTGGCTGGAAATTTCCGGCTCGGGCCAGGTGCACCCCGAAGTGGTGCGCAATTTCGGCCTTGATCCCGAGCGCTACATCGGCTTTGCCTTCGGTTCCGGACTTGAGCGCCTGACGATGTTGCGCTACGGCGTCAACGATCTGCGCCAGTTCTACGAAGGCGATTTGCGCTTCTTGCGCCAGTTCAACGAATAACAGACGGCTGATCATGCAATTTCCCGAATCCTGGCTGCGTACGCTGGTCAACCCTCCGATCGCAACCGATGAACTCGCGCACCGGCTCACCATGGCCGGCCTGGAAGTCGAAGACACCGTGCCCGCCGCGCCTGCCTTTACCGGTGTGGTCGTGGGCCATATCGTCGACATCGCTCCGCACCCCGACGCCGACAAGCTGCGCGTCTGCCAGGTGGACGATGGTTCCGGCGAACGCCTGCAAATCGTGTGCGGCGCGCCGAACGCGGCCGCCGGCCTGAAAGTGCCGCTGGCCCGCGTGGGCGCGGAGCTGCCTGGCGGCATGAAGATCGGCGTGGCCAAAATGCGCGGCGTGCAATCGTCGGGCATGCTGTGTTCGGCCCGCGAACTGGGCCTGTCGCAAGACCACGCCGGCCTGCTGGAACTGCCTGCCGACATGGTGCCCGGCGAATCCATCCGCGAAGCGCTGGACCTGGACGACACGCTCTTCACGCTCAAGCTCACGCCCAACCGCGCCGATTGTCTGTCGATCCTGGGTGTGGCGCGTGAAGTGGCTGCCCTGACGGGTGCGCCGCTGTCCGTGCCGACCGCCGTCGCCGTGCCCGTCACGCTGGACGAGCGCCTGCCCGTCAAGATCGAAGCCCCTGATCTGTGTGGCCGTTTTGGCGGCCGCGTGATTCGTGGCGTGAACGCCCGTGCGGCAACGCCGGGCTGGATGAAGACGCGCCTGGAGCGCGCCGGCCAGCGCTCGTTGTCGGCGCTGGTGGATATCTCCAACTACGTCATGCTGGAACTGGGCCGTCCGTCGCACGTGTTCGATCTGGATAAGATCGGCGGCGACATCAGCGTGCGCTGGGCGCATGAAGGCGAAACGCTGGAGCTGCTGAACGGCCAGACCATCACGCTCGACCCGAAGGTGGGCGTGGTGGTGGCGGGCGATCAGGTGGAAAGCCTGGCCGGCATCATGGGCGGCGAAGCCACCTCCGTGACGCTGGATACGCAGAACATCTATCTGGAAGCTGCGTTCTGGTGGCCGCAAGCCATTGCGGGCCGCGCACGCCGCTACAAGTTCAGCTCGGAAGCCAGCCACCGCTTCGAGCGTGGCGTGGATTACGCCAGCATCCCCGAGCACCTGGAATTCATCACCCGCCTGATCGTCGATATCTGCGGCGGCCAGGTCGGCCCCATCGACGACCAGATCGTCAACCTGCCGGCCCGTCCGCCCGTGCGCATGCGCCTGGCGCGTTGCCACCGCGTGCTGGGCGTGCCCGTCACGCAGGAACAGGTCGCGAAGATCTTTGGTAGCTTGGGCCTGGATTTCACGGTCGAAGGCGATGACTTCATCGTCAGCCCGCCGTCGTACCGTTTCGATCTTCAGATTGAAGAAGACCTGATCGAGGAAGTGGCCCGCATCTACGGTTTCGAGAGCATCCCCGATGTGCCGCCGATGGCGCGCGCCAAGATGTTCTCGCAGCCGGAAGTGCATCGCGGCGCGCATGCGCTGCGCCGCCTGACCGCCGCGCAGGACTACCAGGAAGTCGTGAACTACAGCTTCGTCGAAGCGGATTGGGAACGCGACTACGCTGGCAACGAAACGCCGGTTCGCCTGGTCAACCCGATCGCCAGCCATCTGTCGGTCATGCGTTCCAGCCTGATCGGCGGCCTTGTCGCCAACATCCGCCACAACGCCAACCGCAAGCAGTCGCGCGTGCGCCTGTTTGAATTGGGCCGCGTGTTCATGCGCGACGCGTCCGTAGAGGACGGTCCGCTGGAAGTGGCCGGCGTCAGCCAGCCGATGCGCTTGTCTGGCGCGGCCTGGGGGCCGGCAGTGGAAGAGCAGTGGGGCGTCGCGACGCGCCAGGTGGACTTCTATGACGTGAAGATGGATGTCGAAGCGCTGTTCGGCGCACGCGGCCGCCGCCTGCGTTTCGAAGCCGCCGCGCATCCCGCGTTGCATCCGGGCCGTAGCGCTCGCATCGAACTGGACGGCCGTGCCATTGGCTGGATCGGCGAACTGCACCCGCGTTGGGCGCAGCAAGCGGACCTGGCGCATGCGCCGGTGGTCTTCGAATTGAACGTTGACGCCTTGTCCGAAGGCGAGCTGCCCGAAGTGCGAGAACTGTCGCGTCAACCCGTGGTGGTGCGCGATCTGGCATTGTGGGTGGATGCGCCCGTGTCCACGCAGTCGATGCTGGACACGGTGGCCGCAGCCGTCAAGGCGGATGCGCAATTGGCCGTTGTGCAGGATGTGCGCGTGTTCGATGTGTGGCGCGAGAAGGCCCACGGCAGCGAACCCGTCACCGAGAAAAGCCTTGCTTTCCGTTTCTGGCTACAGGACACTGAAGTTACTCTGGACGAAGCCCGTGTGGCCGATTGCCTGTCCCGCATCAAGGATGCATTGGTCAGTGCCCACGGCGCGCGCCAGCGTGCTTGAACCATGGGGAACAGTATGCTTGCTGCCGAGCCGCGCACTCTGACCAAGGCTGAGCTTGCCGAACTGCTCTTCGAGCGTGTCGGCCTGAACAAGCGCGAAGCCAAGGACATCGTCGATACCTTCTTCGAAGAAATCCGCGATGCCCTGGCTCGCGGAGATTCGGTCAAGCTTTCGGGCTTTGGTAATTTCCAGGTACGCGACAAGCCGCCGCGCCCTGGCCGCAATCCCAAGACCGGCGAGACCATTCCCATCGCCGCACGCCGCGTGGTCACGTTCCACGCGAGTCAGAAACTCAAGAGCGTGGTGGAACAGGCGACCCCTGCTGCGCCCGATGCCGCGGACGCCGCGGAGTGATACGCTTTGTCGGTAATTGTTATCGGCTTCCTGCGCCCGCGCGGCATAAAATTCGCTTATGACACGTACTGAACCCACCGTTACCTTACCGCCCATCCCCGCCAAGCGTTACTTCACCATCGGCGAAGTCAGCGAGTTGTGTGGCGTCAAGCCCCACGTCTTGCGGTACTGGGAACAGGAATTCACGCAGCTAAAACCCGTGAAGCGCCGCGGCAACCGCCGCTACTATCAGCATCACGAAGTGCTGCTCATCCGGCGCATCCGCTCCTTGCTGTACGAGCAAGGCTTCACGATCAGCGGCGCGCGCAATCGCCTTGGCGACGCGCGCGACACGCCGCATGATCAAGATGCCGCGGTGCGTCTGTCGGGGGCCGAAATGCAGGCCTTGCGCAACGAACTCGGCAACGTCTCGACGATGTTGGCCGATGCGTTGGGCTTGCCGCCAAACGCGGCGGCGAGCGTACCGGCCAACGCAAGCGCAAGGACCGTCGGCACCGCCGCTTAAACGGTGAAGGCGCAGTCGTCCAAGATCGTTTGATCGAACGTAGTACCTGCATCGCGCGTGGCGTTTGAAGCGGCGCGCGATGCCAGCAAGCAGTACGTTGCGCTTCGTGCGCCGCCTTGCACACCGCTTGTGCAGGCGACGAACATGAAGCGCAAATTTTTTTGAGTATTCAGCACTTTTTTTGCACCAATATCTGCTATACTCTTTTTCTTTCGGGGCGTAGCGCAGCCTGGTAGCGCACTTGCATGGGGTGCAAGGGGTCGCGAGTTCGAATCCCGCCGTCCCGACCAGAAGTTCCAAGGCCGTTAGTGAGAAATCACTAACGGCCTTTCTCATTGGTTTTTCGTATTCGTATTGCGTATTGCGTATTGCGTATCTCGGAAGCCGTGGTGCATTGACCTTCGCAGGGTACCTCTATGAGCGATGGTCGCTGGGCAGGGCCCTAAGATGTGTTATTGCGAAACAGCGATATCTTTATGGAGGCGAATCGCCCATAGTGGCCCCGGGAATATTTTTTCCCTGTACCTCTAGGACATACATTGAAGATTGAAACTGGTATCGTGAAGTGGTTCAACAACGACAAGGGCTACGGCTTTATTTCCCCGGAACTGGGTGGTAAAGACCTCTTCGCGCATTACTCCGAAATTCAGGGTGACGGGCACAAATCGCTTGAAGAGAATCAGCGCGTTTCGTTCGTCGCCGGCCAAGGGCAGAAAGGTCCTCAGGCGACCATGATCAAATTGATCTAATTATGCTGAGCTGCTTGCCGTAGCGTAAGCAGCTTGATGGCAGATTGGCAGGGCCGGATCCTTTGAAACATTGGATCCGGCCCTTTCGTTTTGGGCTTTACGTCAGTCAAAAACGTCGAAAAGCACATCGGCGACGATAGCGGTAGCCACCGCTACGAGAATCAGATCCGAACCGGCAACTCTCCATTCATAGCCGGGATAAACCGGCAGGCGAGCCAGCATTGGGCCGGGAACCATCTTCTTTGCAATTCCCGGAGGCAGAGGCTTGCCGCGAGCCAGGTTCTTGCGAACCCCTGGCGGCAACGAGCTGTAGCCGGACATCCCATATTCCGTGGCGTAGCCTCTGGCGGTGGTGATTGTGATGCCGGCGTGGCGAAGCGTGACATTCACGTCACCGGAACCGCCTCCGCCGCCTTTTGACGAACCGCCATTGCCGTTATTGCCGCTATTGCCCTTGTTTGAGCCGTTGCCGTTGCCGTTTCCGTTGCCCTTGCCCGAGCCTTTACCGTTGCTTGAATTCCCCTGACCTTGACCCGAATTGTCGGACTTGCCTTTTCCTTCGGGAGGAGCGGCCAGGGCATTGCCGCCCAGGAACACACAGCAAATGGCCGCAGTAATGAATCTTTTGGTTGTGAGGGCGCTCATGGATGGCTCCTGGTTGGCGGATTAGCCGAAATACAGCAATCCAATTCTAGGGCGGGCCAGCCTTTTGTCGTAGATGCCAAACTGATAAAGATGTAAGCAGGTCTGGAGCCAATAGACGAAAGGATTGGAGGGCGGTCTGGCCGCGCGCGGTTTGGGTGGCATGCCGAATGGGCAAAGTGCTGGTATAACTTCCGCGCATCAGAGCAAAGCCAATCGTGCAAAGGATCCCCGTGTCGAGCAACCTCCCGGCAAGCCGCTATTTCGCGTTGACCGCAAGTGCGCTCCGGCAGCAAGGCGGCCGACTATTGAAATCGACGCCATGGGCGTTTGCCGTGTTTGTCATGACGCTTCCGGTCGCGCTGCTGTTGCCGCATCGGTCCTCGGTGTATTCGGCATTTTTCCTGTTTATCGTCGTAAATTTGCTGGCATTGACGCGCGTGTCGGTCGCCTGGCTTCGGCAAGTCGTTCCCGGCGGTCATGCGAACAGCCCGGACTGGCGCTTGGGCAAGCCCGAGTGGATGTCTCTCGGCCTGCTGGCGCTGCTTATCGCGATAGGCACGGCTTTGATGTACGCCACCGCCCGGGTGCCCGTGGTTCTTTATTTTGCGTTGGACGGCGTTCTCGATAGCGTGTTCTTCGTAAGCCTGTTCCTGGCGCTGGCGGCTATCTGGTTGCCGGTACTGTATCTGGTCAGCACGTTTTTCCAGAGCCTTGCGCGGGCGGCCGTATCGGGGCGCTACGATTTTTGGCGGACGCGCCAGGAAGGGCAGACACCGGCTTGGCCCATGATGAGCGTGCTGTTCTTGCTGGCGGTATTTTTGGTGCTTACGGGCGCCTTGCTGTCGAAGGCGATATCCAACATGTCGGTTGCCGCGATTGCACTTGGCCTGTTGGGCATCCTGCTCTGTCTCGGAATGGTGATGATGGTCACGACGATGTGCGCCATTGCGTACCGCGAGCGTCGGTAAGGGCGATCCCCATGAACTCCTTTCGTCAAATCCAGGCCGGCCGCGCCATGTTGGCCGCGGAAGTCATGGGCACGGGCGACCCCGTTATCTTCCTGCATGCGGCGATTTGTGATCGCCGGATGTGGCGGGTGCAGATGGAAGTGACGGGTGCGACGCATCAGGCGATTGCTTACGACCGCCGCGGATTTGGCGAGACACGTGGCGAGGCGGAAGCGCATTCGGCCATCATGGATCTGCTGTCGGTGATGGACGCTTTGGCTGGCAATCGTCCGGCAACACTGGTGGCGTGCTCGCAGGGCGGGCGTATTGCGTTGGACACGGCATTGCAACACCCCTTGCGGGTACGCGGCTTGGTGTTGATATCGCCGACCGTGCCCGGTGCGCCCGAGGCGGCATATCCGCCCGCCGTGCAGGCGCGAATGGCGGCGTTGAAAGAAGCCGAGGCCAGCGGGGACCTGGAGCGGATCAACGCGATGAAGGCCCGCCTTTTTCTGGATGGCCCGCTGCAACGCGAAGGACGGGTCGGCGGCGCGGCCAGGCAGTTATTTCTGGACATGCATGGCGCGGCGCTGCGAGCGGCGCCGGCAGGCGCGAGCCGTGACGACATTGACACGTTTCGCCGGTTGGACGAGGTGGCCGTGCCGACGCGGGTGCTATGGGGAAGTTTCGACTTTCCCCATATCCAGGCGCGGTCGCGGTTGGTGTCGACGCGGATCCGCGGGGCGGTGGGCCATGAACTGCCGGGCACGGCCCATTTGCCCACCCTGGATCAGCCAGACGCGGTTTCACGCCTGCTGGCGGGCTTCATTTAGCGGCGCTTGTCTGCCCGCCGCGGCGCGGGCGGCAGGGGATTGCCGACGTGGCTGGCCAGCCAGTGTTCGATCTTGTCGTCCCTGCGGGCAGCCCAATCGCGGCCGATTTCCAGTACCAGCATATTGCGGGTATCGCCGTAGTCCTGGCCGGGTTCCTTCTGGAACATTTCCCGCCAGATGTCCGAGGCGACCAGATCCGTCGTCAGCAGGACGCCAATGCCCTTGGCGTCGATCCACAGCGGGGCGGCGCGCTCGTCGACGTGTTTCTTCAGGTTTTCCAGCAGCTTCTGTGCGAGCGAGGCGTTGTCTTTCGATGCCGAAATCAGGACCAGATATTGCCGGTGGTCGCTGGAGGGTTCGTCGGAGTCGCCAAAAGGGTTTTCCATGGTGCATTCCTTTCGGGTAAGCGTGCATTGGGGCGCGAATGCGTCCTTGGCGGACAGGTTACTCGACCCGGGGGCCGCGCCGTGCTGTTATGGCGAAAGTTCTACCGTTCTGTGCCTGTCGCGCGGTGGCCGCGTCCTTGCATACTGCTGCCTTTCCTTCGCACAAAGAGAAGCCTGCATGCGCTACCGATACGTCACCGCCGATGTCTTTACCACCGAGCCCTATAGCGGCAACCCGTTGGCGGTTGTGCTTGACGCACAGGGGCTGGAGTCCGCGCAGATGCAGCGTATCGCGCGCGAATTCAATTATTCGGAAACCAGCTTCGTGTTGCCACCGAAAGACCCGGCGCATACCGCCTGGGTGCGCATCTTCACGCCTGACCGCGAAGTGCCGTTCGCCGGGCATCCCAATGTGGGCACCGCGGCGGTGCTGGCGCGCGAAATGATCACCGCCGGGCGTCCCGCGCCGGACGCATTCGTTTTCGAAGAGGCGGCGGGCCTGGTGCGGATCTCGCTGAAGACGGGCGCAAAGGGGGTGGAGGGCGTGGAACTGTTGGCACCGCAGGCATTGTCGCGCGCTAGCGAAGCGCCGGTGGCGGCGGTGGCCCGGGCCTTGAAATTGGAGCCCGCCGACATCGACACGTCGACGCACGCGCCGCAGGTGGTCTCGGTGGGGCTGATCTTTCTGGTCGTGCAGTTGCGCAGCCGCGATGCGCTGCGCCGCGCGGCGCCGGACGTTGATGGCTATGCCGCGCTGCTGCCGCTGGACGGTGCGAAGTCCATCTATGCCTATACCACCGACACGGCCGCAGACGCCGGCGACGCGCCGGCGGACATCCAGGCCCGGATGTTCACGGGACGCATGACCGAAGACCCCGCCACGGGCAGCGCGACGGCGGCGATGACGGCGTTGCGCGCGGCACTGCGAGGCGATGGGATGTTGCGGCTACGCGTGAAGCAGGGTGTGGACATGGGCCGGGCAAGCTTGCTGCTGGCGCACGCAGAGTCTCGGTCCGACGGCGTCTGGGCGGGCGTTGCGGGCCAAGCGGTCATCGTCATGGAAGGCACGTTGCCTGCGCCCGAGGCGTCTTGATGGCTCAAGCCGTGTTGCACGGTGTTGCCTGCCGCGCAGGGGCTCGTGTATGCTCGTTTGCATGAACGCAATGCACTTCGCGCCGGCACGCCGGGCAGATAACCGACGAATCACTCGACGTCTACGTTGAGTGGCAAGTCACGTTCAGGCGCTGAATTTTCGGCGCTTCATCCTGAAGGCCACGATACCCCTCGTGGCCTTTTTGTTTGTGCTTTGCCGTTCCCGCTCGCGAGGCGTATCGCCAGGCTTTCGTCCTCTATGTCAAAGGAACGAAGCATGACCCCTCAAGATCTTTCCATCCGGCCCTACCATCCCGCCGATGAGTGCGCCATCGTTCAGCTATGGCACGATTGCGGCCTGACGCGACCCTGGAACGATCCGGTAAAAGACATCGCGCGCAAGCTGACCGTGCAGTCCGATCTCTTCCTGGTGGGTGAGGCGCAAGGCGCGCTCGTGGGCACGCTGATGGGCGGCTATGACGGCCATCGCGGTTGGATCAACTACCTGGCGGTTTCGCCCGCGCATCAGCGGCGCGGCTACGCCACCGCGCTGATGCGCGCGGTGGAGCGAAAGCTGCTGGAAATGGGGTGCCCGAAGATCAATCTGCTGATCCGCACGGGCAACGTGGCGGTGCAAGGGTTTTACGAAGCGCTGGGGTTTCAGCAAGACGAGGTGGTCAGCCTGGGCAAGCGGCTGATCCCGGACCTTTAAGCGGAACGGATCCGGCACGGGGATGTGCCGGATCCGTTCGCGGCCGACGCAGCCGTTGCTTAGATCGCGACCGTCAGATAGACGGCTTCGCGGCCGACGATCGGCATGCGGGTCGGCATGAAGATCGTGCAATGGTCGCACGGCGAGCGGATTTCTTCGGTGCCGTTCAAGGCGATCAGCTCATCCTTATCGAAGGTCTCGAAACCGATGACCGGGCGCGTGAAGCGGAAGTCGTCGGACTTCACCATGTGGACCTCCAGCAGGCGGTATCGCTGCGGGGCCGGGGGCGGGACGGCGCCGGCCGGGGCATCGATCAGACCCGTGTGCGCCAGGAACCGCATCGTGACATCGGTGGCCAGGTCGGCGGCGGACTTGGCGAAGTGCTGCCCGCATTCCACCACCAGCGAACCGCCGCTGTCAGATAGCGGATCGCCGTGATGGCCATAGCCCATGACGCCCGTGCCCGGGAACTTGTGCTGTGGCATGACCAGGTGCACCAACGGCGCGCCCACGGCGGCGGCCAGCGCGGTGTTGCGGTCCATCTCGTTGTAGACCCAGAATGGCTGGACCGGCGCGCGGGTCGAATGGATGTCCAGGACGAAATCGGCGGCATCCAGCACCGGGCGCAGTTCGCGGGCGCGGCGCAATTCGGGGCTGTCTTCAGTGCCGTCCAGCATGGCCGCGGACCAGATGCGGTTCAGGTTGTGCACCAGTTGGCGATTTTCGTAGGGCTGGTCGATGTCGAACGCCTCGTACGCTTCGACGTGAGCGAAGCTGACCGTGAGCGTGCCAATCTTCGGCCGCACCCCGGTGTCCAGCAGATGGGTCGCGGCGACCATCCCACAGATCTCATTGCCGTGGGTTATGGCATTGATGAGCACGTGCGGGCCGGGTACGCCGGACTCGAAGCGGTGGACGTAAGGGATGCCGGTGTTGCCCTCCCGATAGGCCGAGAGGTCGCGGGGCAGGACTTCAAGGGGGGCGGTGTCGGGTTCGAAAGCGGAATTTTGCATGGGATGGGGCCTATTCGGGGCGGATGCCGGCGCGGTCGATCAGGTCTTTATACAGCGCCAGGCGTTCGGTCATCATGGTGGTGAACTGTTGCGGAGTCTGGTTTTCTGGCGGCAGGGCGCCGGCCTTCTCCAGCGCTTGCGGCATGCCGTCCTGACTGGCGGCGGTGCGCACGGCGGCAAGCAGGGTCTGGACGATGTCGTCCGGCGTGCCGGCCGGGGCAGCCAGCCCGATCCACGACATTGCGTTCAGGACCGGGTAGCCTAATTCTGCGAAGGTCGGCACGTCGGGCAGGGCGTCCAGGCGCTTGGGCGCTGCCACGGCCAGCGCGCGCATCTTGCCTACCTGGATGTGGGGCAGGAAGGGCGCCAGGTTGTCCAGCGCGAATTGCGCCTGGTTGGACAGCAGGGCGTTGATCAAGGGCGCGCCGCCACGGTACGGCACATGCATGGCCTGCACCTGCAGGGTGTTCTTGAACAGTTCCGCGTTGAGCTGGCCCATGCTGCCGATGCCGGCCGTTGCGTAGTGCAGCTCGTCGGGACGGGCCTTCAGCAACGCGACGAACTCGGTCAGGGTCTTGGCTGGCACGTCGATGTTCGTCACCAGCACATTCGGCGTGCGCGACAACTGCGAGATCGAGATGAAATCCTTGATCGGGTCGTAGCCCAGATCATTGCGCATCAGCGGGTTGGCCAGATGCGAGCTTTGCGACGAGGCGACCAGCGTGTAGCCGTCAGGCTTGGCGCGCGCCACGCGCTGGCTGCCGATGGCACCGCCTGCGCCATCGCGGTTTTCGATGACGATGGTCGTGCCTAGCGCCCGGCCCAGCGCGTCCGCGTAGATACGGCCGATCAGGTCGACGGATCCGCCTGCGGGAAACGGCACGACCAGCGTGATGGGGCGGGAGGGGTAGGCATTGGCCCGTGCCGTCATGGGCAGGACGGCTGCGCCCAGCCCGGCAAGGACGAGGCTGCGCCGCATCAGGGACGGCGCAGCGGAGGGGTGCTTCATGGCGCTCTCTTGTGGTCGAAGTCGGATTGGTCTATTTTGCAATACTCGTTGCAGACAAGAATATAAGATGCAATGAATATTGTGGAATTTGGGGTTATCACCTAGTGCCGCCTATTGTGGAATCGCTGCCATCGTGAATCTGAACCAACGCATCGCCACCTACGCCAAGAAGCTCAGCAAGACCGAAAGCCTGCTGGTCGAAGAGATGCAGACGCGCTATCCGCAAAGCCTGCTGGAATCGGCGACTGCGCTAGCCAAGCGCGTCGGCACCAGCGCGTCCACCGTTGTCCGCTTATTGGCCAAGCTGGGCTATGAGAGCTATGCGCAGGCGCAGATGGAGGCGCGTTCGGAAGTGACGGCGCGCCTGGCTTCCCCGGGCGAACGCGCCGACGCGGTCAGCGGCGACAATCCGTCGGCGCGGGCCTGCCTGCACAACGCGTTGCTGCATGATCAGCACAATCTGCAGGAGACGTTCGCCGCCCTGGACGTGGGGGCGTTCGAAGGCGCTGTGCGCCTGCTGACGCAGCGCAAATCCCGCGTGCATGTGCTGGGCTTGCGGCAAGCGGCGCCTTTGGCCAGCCATGTGGCGCTGTACCTGAATCTGTGCCTGCCGGCGGTCAGGCCGATAGGCGGGCCGGGGCCGATGTTCCTGGAAGACCAGTTGCTGTGGATCGGCCCCGACGATGTGTTGCTGGCGTTCACCTTCAGGCGGTATTCGGTTGCCACGGCGAATGCGGTGAAGGTCTTCAGGCAGCGGGGCGGAAAGGTGGTGCTGATCACGGACGCTGCGTCGGCGCCTGCGGCCGCATCGGCGCACCATGTGCTGGTCGCGCGCAGTTCAAGCGCGTCCCCGTTCGATTCCTATACGGCGGCGTTTTCGGTGTGCAACGCGTTGTTGGCTGCCGTCGCGCAGCGCAGCCGCAAAGCGCTGGGCGCGGCTTTGGAACGCGGGGAAGATCTGTGGGAGTCGAAGTGGATCCGACCCGCGGGCGACGACCTTGCACCGAAGTAGGGCGTCGGCCCCTCATTTTCCGCCATTTCCGAAAAACGCGCCCGGGGGGCCAAAAAGCCCGAATTCGAGTGTTTTTTACCCTCTGCAAGATGCGCCCGCACTACCTCGATTAGTGCGTCATGACCCGTTGAAAGGACTCCTTTTCAAGCGCTTCTATTTTTGGCATATTGCGCCCGGATACAACCGTTTCAGGAGCAATAAGCATGAGCGCGTGGCCGCAGCGCCATATCGATGGTTTTCAAGTGGGATGCGAGATCGTGAGCCTGGATACTGGCGTGCTGGCCATCGAAGTGACGGTCCGACGTTCGGGCGACGGCGAAGGCCTCCAGCGCTGGTCCTTGCCCAGATTCGTGACGTTCGCGGATGCGGCGGTAGCAAGGCGCCATGCCGAATTGGTGCTGTCGGGGATTGTTTCGGTGGACAAGGCCACGGGCGAGCCCCGTTATGGCATTCTATAAGGGCGCGGACCCCGCAATTGTCCCGCCATCGCCCTACCAAATGTTGCTGGTTTTCGACAGCTTCGATGGGTCTGGCAGGCGCATGACACTTGAGGACGGCACGCGTTAAGGGAAGCGGCAACCGTAGGTTTTGTTTCGTTTATCACAATCGCGTGCCGTATACCGGTGGGTTTGGCCGGTACAGTGGTAGCGGATGACAACAAAAAGGAGAGTTCCATGTTTGATACTTTTCCTGTCCTGCGTCGTGTTGGCCTGGCGGCGGCGACGATCGGTGTAGCAAGTCTGCTGTTCGCAGGCTGCTCCACCACCAGCCCCAAAGACTCCGCGACATCCTCGGAGAAGCGCGAGTCGATGAACAGCGCGGCCAACGCCACGTTGACCAAGCTGTACGAGGCCTCGCCGCAATCCAAGGAATTGGTGGCGCGCGCAAGAGGCGTGCTGGTGTTTCCCGACGTGCTGAGCGGCAGCTTCATCGTAGGCGCCGAGCATGGCAATGGCGTGCTGCGAGTCGGCGGCGCCAATGCGGGCTACTACAGCACGACCGCGGGTTCGATCGGCTTCCAGGCCGGTGCGCAATCCAAGGCCATGGTGTTGCTGTTCATGACGGATGATGCGCTGAACAAGTTCCGCAATAGCAGCGGCTGGACCGTCGGCGCCGATGCCACGGTGGCGGTCGTGAATGTGGGCGCGAACGGCCGTATCGATACCAATACGGCGCAGCAACCGATTGTCGGTTTCGTGATGAACAACGGCGGCCTCATGGCTGGCGTGTCGCTGGCCGGCACCAAGATCTCCAAGCTCAACTGGTAAGCGCGTAGCGCTCAAGACAAAACGCCGCGGAGAAATTCCGCGGCGTTTTGTTTTTGGGTCGGCGTGCTTAGCCGAGCAGGGTGTCGCCGTTGGTGCGCACGGCGCTTTCGCGCTGCATTTCGGCTTCTTCGATATCCGGATCCAGGCCGCGCCAGCGCACGATGCGTCCGCGGTCTTGCTCGGGTTCCCAACCCAGCATGCCGTAGCGCGTGATTTCAGTTTCGCCTGTGTCGAATTCCACTTCAAAGTAGCCCTGACGATCGGGTAGCGTGCCACCGGGGAACCATTCAGTTTCGGGCATGGTTTGCTCCTTGCTAAGCGATGGGAGGGATGCCGGCGTGATAGCAGCCGACGCACTCATTGTGCGGGGGGCCGCCGCATCCCGCAAGTTTCCGAAAAGCGACGCGCGGTATCGTCAAGCGAGCGGAACCGCGGTGGTGTACAGCACCTGCTTCAATGCGAAGCTTGAACGGATGCTGGCGACGCCCGGGATGCGGGTGATGTGCTCGACGATCAGGCGTTCCAGCGCGTCCACGTCCGGCACCAGTGCCCGGATCAGATAGTCGGCGTCTCCCGACATCAGATAGCACTCCATGATTTCCGGCAGGACGGCGATTTCGCGCTCGAAGACGTCCAGGGCGGCCTTGCGCTGCTTGTCCAGCGAGATCTGGATGAACACGTTGACTTTCAGCCCCAGTTTGCGCGCGTTCAGCAGCGTGACGCGGCGATCGATCAAGCCCTCGGTTTCCAGGCGGCGAACACGAGCCAGGCAGGGCGAGGCTGACAGGTTCACGCGGGCGGCAAGCTCGACATTCGTCAGTCTCGCATCGCGCTGAAGTTCGTTGAGGATTCGGATGTCAGTGGCATCCAGGTTGATTTCCGGCATAAGTTACCTAGGTAGGGTGAATGTGCAGTCGCTTTGTGCTGCGGGAAGAGTTTATCGAAGTGAATTGAAGTGAAATATGCCGGGGTTTACCCTATAGACTATTTCTTCCTTTGGCTAATCGGCCAAAGCGCAGAATAATCAAGCAGTAGACCGGGCAGTAATGAGTCAGCAAAGCACGTTGCGCAAGTTTTTGCCATTGATCGGCGCGGTCATGGTCTGGGGCGGAAATTGGCCGGTCATGAAGTTGGGGCTGACGCACATGAGCCCGCTGTGGCTGGCCGCCAGCCGCTTCGGGTCGGCGGCGCTGATCAGCGTGCTGGTGCTGGGCGCCATGGGACGCCTGCGCCTGCCGACGCGGCAGGAATGGCCGTTGGTAGCGGGCGTGGCGCTGCTGCAGATGGGTGCATTCACCGCGTTGGCGCTGTGGGCGCTGCAATACGTGGCGCCCGGGCGCGCATCCGTCATCGCCTACGCGACTTCGATCTGGGTCATTCCGTTGTCGGCGCTGATCCTGAAAGAGCGCTTGTCGGCCGGCCAATGGTTGGCCACCGCGTTGAGCTACGCAGGCATCGGCGTGATCGTCGCGCCGGCGTTCAGCCCGTGGCAGGCGCATACGGTGATCGGCCTGGTCATGCTGCTGGGCGCCTCGTTCGCGTGGGCCTGCAACATCATCCAGCTGCGCGGCAACCGGCATGTGCGCCTGGGGGCGGACATGATCCCTTGGCAAACTGCGATCGCGACGGTACCGCTGGCTGCGCTGGCGTGGATGCGCGACGGTGCGCCGGATTTTCTGGCCGTGCCCGAGGCATGGCCCGTCATCCTTTATACGGGCCCGCTGGCCACGGCGTTGACCTTCATCGTGGTGCTGGGCATGACGCAGAAGATGCCGCCTGTCGCCACGTCGATTGCGATGCTGTGCGTGCCGGTGATCGGCCTGATCGTGTCCTCGCTGGTGTTCCACGAACGCATGTCGGGCGATTTGGTGTTGGGCCTGTCGCTCATCGGCGCAAGCGTGGCCGCGTCCGCCGTGGCCGCCCGATTCAAGCGGGCGATGGTGCTGCGTCCTTCCTAGAACGCCCTGGAATGGTTGCTGGCCTGACCCTGGGGCGGGAAGGCGGGCGTGCTATCGTTGAGGGATTCAAGAGAGAACCACGCATGGCATTGCATCGTTTCCAAAAAGGCGAATTGAGTCATTGGCTGCGGCTGGTGGCTGACAGTTCCGAACCCGGCGCCGCGCAAGTCGACGTGCCCGATGAAGTCGCGAAGGCGCTGGTCACCCTGCGTTGCGTTCAGGCCGGCGTCGACGGCCGCTGGACGATCACCGAAAAGGGCAAGCTTGCCCTGCGTATGGAAGAGCCGGGCGCAATACACGTGCGTTGACCGGCAAGCACGCTGGCAGGTGTGCCAGGCGCTGCGATCCGGTCCCGGCTGCCATCCCGTCCCGGTTGCCAATCAATCGTCCCCGCATCGGGGCTGCCCGGGGTCCTTGGCCCGAATATCGGCATAGTTTGCGAATGATTTCGCAGTATGTCGCCCGTTCGCGGTTATTGGCCGGACAGTACGGGAATCTCCTGAGACGGAATGTTCGGTTTGGCATCTTCCAGACGTATCGCACAGGCTTTGTCGCCAGTAAGATGAACTTGCGTGACGCTTTCAGGTCTATTTATTTATGCGGGATTTTCTCCACCCGCCACGTCACGCGTGGTTCACGCGTTTAGGTAACCGACTGGGAGGTAGCACATGCAGCATCGTGACCAGGAAGTACTGATCGACGTTTCCACAGCGGCCATGGATACCGGCGGATATGGCGTTTTGCTGACGGTAACGGCCGAGGGCGGCACCGAAGTGGATGCCGCATTTTCCCACTTGGGCAACTGCGCTTCGTTGGACGAAGCACGTGATCGCGCGGAAATTTTCGCGCAGAACTGGGTTGAGGAAAATATCTTCCGATAGGGCGTTGCGCCCTGGGCGAAGCTAAGCGGTTGAACCGGTCTGTGCGCGCATGACGCTGCGGAGAATGCTCGAAAGTTTGCGACGAAAATTTCGGTTATCGTTGCTGCTCCAAAACCTGGGGCCCTATTCGGGCATGCGTCGTTCCAAGATGACTGCCGCACAGACCAACCACTCTCTCGCGGATCATGTCCGCGCGTTGCGCGAACATTTCGATAGCGTCATTCTGCCCTTGTGGATGGGGCAGGGTTTCAATGACGCGGCCGGTCTCCCTTACGAATCGCTGGATGCCGCGACGGGTGCGCCGCTTGCACCGGTGCGCTACCGTGCCATGGCCTGCGCGCGCCAACTTTACGTGTTCTCGCAGGCGCCCGGCGCGCACGCCGGCCAGCATGCGGACCGCCTGTTCGAGTCGTTGCGCCGTGTGTTCCGCGACGACGCACAGGGCGGCTGGCGGTACAGCGTGGACGCCGATGCGCGGCCGCTGGACGAAACCCAGGATCTCTACACCCATGCGTTTGTCGTGCTGGCGTGCGCCGCTTATTTTCAGCGTAGCCGCCAGGCCGATGCCCGCAAGCTGATGCTGGCCACCGCGTCGACCATCGAGGCGCGTTTCAAGACCCGCGACGGGCTGTACCACGCTGCGCTCAGCCCCGACTTTAGCCAGCCGTTGCGCCCGCCCGCGCAGAATCCCATGATGCACCTGACCGAGGCGTATCTGGCCGCGGCGCAGGTGGCCGAGCCCGCGCTGTTCGCACAGCATTTGCGCAGTTTGGCGCAGGCGATCAGCCAGTTTTTCGTCCATGTGCCAACGCAGTGCATTTCGGAAGCGTTGCAAGGCACGGCGGATAACCGCCTTGAACCGGGGCACCAGTTTGAATGGCTGTCGCTGGTGCATGGCGCCGCCGAGGTTTTCGATGGGCTGGACCTGGTGGAATCGCTGCCGCGCGCCGTGCTGTGGTCGCGCCAGCATGGCGTGGATGTTGGCGGGCCGGGCGTGCTGGCGTCATTGGACGAATCGGGCGCCGTTATCGACGGCACCCGGCGCATCTGGGCGCAGACGGAATATCTGCGCGCCTTGGCGGTGCTGGGCGATCGGTCCGCGCTGGCGTCAGGACTGGCCGATTTCCGCGCCCGGTTCCTGCATGACGGGGGCTGGTTCGAATGCCTGGACGCAAGCGGGGCGGTGGTGCGCGCCGACATGCCCTCGACGTCGCCCTATCATCTGGCAACCTGCCTGGCCGCCTTGCCGGGCGTTGTTTAATTGCGGCGTTAACAATTATTGTCGCTCTATTGTTAGGATTTGATAGAAAAACATTGGTGAAATCCCTTACAATTTGCTAACACTGTTTGTAGGGAAGCATCAATGAGCGTTATGTGCTTGGCTTGCCAACGCATTAACCCGGGGCTGTCGGGCGTTGCGCCGCATTCGCACCTGGGGCATCAAGGTTTCACCAATCCCACCCAGAAAGGGCGTGAGGAAAGCCGTGAAGACCACTTCCGCTGCCTGAGCTGCGGGGCGAAATGGCTGCGTGAAACGGACAAGTGGGGCGTGGACCTGGGTTTCAAGCTCGCGCCTTGATCGCGCTGCGTTACCGTATGCCGACCGGGCCTCTGAGAAGAGGCCCGTTTCATTTTGAAATTGTTCGCAGGGTATTTGTGAAACGTTATGGTTCCGCGCCGCTGACTCAAGCGGCCTGCCGGCCGGGGCTGGCGGCCACGACGTCGGGATCCGCGCTGGCGGTTTGCAGCAGCCATTGCCGAAAGCAGGTCAGGGCGTAGTGATCCCGGCGTTGGGCGGGCGCGCACAGGTGGTAGCCGCGGCTGAGGCGGATGGGCAGATCGGGAAATGGGGCGGCAACGCGGCCGGACTGGAGCTCGTCGCGCACCAGGCAGCGTTGCAGTACCGCGATCCCCATATCGGCCATCACGGCACGGACCAGGATGGAAACTTGATCGAAACCGTTCGATAGCGTGACGGCGTCGCGGGGCACGCCTGCCGCGGTGAACCATTGCGCCCAGTTGTCCTTGCCGTTCGAGTGATACAGCAGCGGTTCGCCGAGCAGGCCGTGCGGCGTGTTCCACAGGCCCTGGGCCTGCCTTGCCGCCAACCGGCCCGGGTGGCAGATCACCACCATTTCCCGGCCGATCACGTAATCGGCCTGCCAGCCCGGCCACTGTTCGGGCGTCCCGGACAGGATGCTGGCATCCGGCGTTGCGCCTGAAAAGTCCTCATTGCGCCGATAGGCCGCGAAACTCAGCTGGATCTCGGGATGGCGCTGGTGGAAATCCGGCAGGTGCGGCACCAGCCAGGCGCTGGCCAGCGTGGGAACGGTAGACAACGTCAGGCGGAAGCGGCGGTCGTCGGCCCGCAGTTCGGTACTAAGCATTTCGATCGCCTGCAATGGCGCCTGGGCCCCTTCGTAAAGCCGCTTGCCCATGTCGGTCAAGGTTAGCCCGTGCGCGTTCCGGTGCATCAAGGGCTGGCCAAAATGTGCTTCCAGGCGCGAGATGGCCCGGCTGATGGCGCCCTGGGTCACGCACAGTGTCTGCGCCGCTTGCGTGAAGCTGCCCAGACGCGCGGCCGTGATGAAGGCGTGCAACTCTGACATGGACGGCGAGTGCAGGCGCATTGAGCATGACCTTTGGTAATGAAGGAGTGCAATATAGTCGTTTGAAAGGGGATCGTAAAGTTTGGACACTGGCGGCCGTATCTGCAGACCCACAACGACTTTTCAATTTTCGGAGTAGCCCCATGTCCCGCCGCCTGTTGGGCCGGTCCGCGCGTTTCGCGCTTGCCGGCATGTTTGCCACGCTGTCCTTTGCCGGTGTCGCCCAAGCCGCCGACTATCCTTCCCGTCCCATCAAGCTGGTGGTGCCGTTCGCCGCTGGCGGCTCGACCGACATCGTCGCCCGCCTGGTGGCGGAATACGCTGGCCGCGACCTGAAGCAGACCATCGTTGTCGAAAACAAGGCGGGCGCGGGCGGTTCGATGGGTATGGAGCAAGTGGCCCGGTCCACGCCTGATGGCTACACGATCGGCATGGCCACGATGAGCACGCATGGCTCGAACCCGGCCGTGTACCGCAAGATGAATTACGACCCGGTAAAGGACTTCGTGCCGGTGGCCAATGTGGTGGCCGTGCCCAGCATCTTTGCGATCAATCCGAACCTGCCAGCCAAGAACATGGCCGAATTCGTGGCGCTGGCAAAGCGCGCGCCGGCCGACCGCTACAGCTTCGCCTCGCCGGGCGTGGGCTCGTTGGGCCACGTGAACATCGAGAATTTCATGATGCTGTCGGGCATCAAGCTGCTGCACGTGCCGTACCGTGGCGCGGGCCCGGCCTTGAACGACGTGATGGGCGGCCAGGTGGATGCGATCACCGACAACCTGTCGTCGACGTTGCCGCAGGTGCTGGGCGGCAAATTGCGTCCGCTGGCCGTGTTGGGGGCCGAGCGTTCGCCGCTGTTGCCGGACGTGCCTACCTACATCGAACTGGGCTATCCCGACATGGGCACGGGCGGCTGGTTCGGCCTGGTGGCGCCGGCCGGCACGCCGTCCGCCGTGGTCGACCGCTTGAACCAGGCGGTGCGCGCCGCGATGAAGGACCCGGAGTTCCAGAAGAAGGCCGAGGACGTGGGTGGTACGCTGATGCCGACGACTCCGCAAGAGTTCCAGGTCCAGATCGAACAGGCCCTGGCCCGCTACGCCAAGGTGGCCAAGGCCGCCAACATCCAGGCTGACTGACGATGAGAAACGCCGATTTCAACGCGGTTTCCGTGCATGAACCCCAAGGGCCGGCCCTGCCGCTGGTCTGTGATTCGCCCCATAGCGGTGAACGCTATCCCGATGACTTCGGGGCCGCGGCGACGCGCGCGCAGCTACGCCAGGGCGAAGACACGCATGTGGACGCGTTGTGGTCGGCGGCCCCCGCGTTGGGCGCCACGCTGATCGCAGCGAATTTTCCGCGCGTGTATATCGACCCCAACCGGACGTTGCAGGACCTGGACCCGGAGCTGCTGGCCGAGCCCTGGCCCGAACCGCTGTCGCCGGGCGAGAAGACGCGGCTGGGCAAGGGCTTGATCTGGCGCCGGATGGACAAGGCCACGCCGATCTACGATCGCAAGCTGTCGCTGGACGAAGTTCGGCACCGCATTCAGGCGTACTACGCGCCGTACCATGCGGCCCTGTCGCAGGCGATCAACCGGGTCGAGCAGCGTTTCGGCGCCGTCTGGCACCTGAACCTGCATTCCATGCCCAATGACGCCTACGAACGTCTGGGGCGGCAGAGCGAACATCCGTTGGCGGACTTCGTGTTGGGCGACCGCGACGGCACGACCTGCGAGCCCGAATTCATCGCGCTGATCGAGAAGGCGCTGCGTGATCTGGGCTATACGGTCGCGCGCAACGATCCCTACAAAGGCGTGCAGCTGATCGCGCAGATCGGGCAACCGGCATTGAACCGTCACAGCCTGCAAGTGGAAATCCGGCGTCCGTTGTACATGGACGAGGCCACGCGCGAGCGCAACCCGGGCTTCGAACAGCTTCGGGGTCATCTGTCGCAAGTGCTGGAGCAGGTGGCCGATTACGTGCGGGTCCGCATGAACGCCGTTACGTCGACAAAATAGACTCGCGTGTGCGTAAACGCGCCAAAAAGCCGGAATTGATGTGGATCAATTCCGGCTTTTTTTCAGAGACTTAAGTTTTCTTCCGCCGGGCCGTTGTCGCTAACAACGAGCTGCGCCGCCTTCGGCTGTGGCGATAGGAAACCGTAATGCTAGAGAAGACGATCAACGGATTTTCGGTGGTGGCGTACGCGACGCAACCCGAGGGCCGCACGCCGCCGCGGGCGTTCCTGGAGACGAGGCGTCTTGCGCCAAAGCCCAAGCCCGGAGAGGCGGACGGTGACGCAGGCGGCCAAGGGAGGGAAGCCGCGGAACCGGATGCGGCCAAGTCCGAAGGCCAGCCCTTCGAGATCTTTGTCAGCCGCCGTTTCCGCAGCACGATCGAAGCCATGTCGGCGGCGCGCAACGCATTGGACCGCGTGAAAAGCGTGGACGAGGACGGCGTGCCCGACCACCTGCCGGAGTAGCGCGCAAGACAGGCCCAGGCAGGCCGGCTGCGTGATGTCCGGCGCAGCGCCCCATATTGTTATCCCGACTTTGTATTTGTCGAACGCCTGAGCGCAGGCTGATGATGCCGCATGGCAATCATCGCCATTCACAGTCTGCTCAAAAGGAAGGTTGATGAATACGAACGTCCATTTCGCCGCGCTTACCGCGCGGGGAGTCTCACGCCGCGCCCTGTTGCGCGCGGCAAGCGTCGCGGGATTGGCCGCGCCGCTGGGCATGCTGGGTTCGCGCGTGCTGGCGGCCGATTCGGCTCCGCGCGCGTTCAAGATTGCATGGAGCCAGACGGCGGTCTGCCAGTCGCCCGTGTCCGTGGCGCTTGAGCGTGGCTTCTTCGAAAAGTACGGGTTAAAGGTCGAACGCATCAACTTCAGCGGCTCGACCGATCAGTTGCTGGAAGCGATCGCCACGGGCCACGCCGATGGCGGCATCGGCATGGCGTTACGTTGGCTCAAGCCTCTGGAGCAGGGTTTTGACGTGAAGCTGGCGGTGGGCACGCACGGCGGCTGCATGCGCTTGCTGACCGCTGACGATTCGCCCATCAAGAGCGTGAACGACTTGAAGGGCCGCCGCGTCGCGGTGTCGGATCAAGCCAGCCCGGTGAAGAACTTCTTTGCGATCCGCGTCGCGCAACTGGGCATCGATCCCGATTCTGTCGATTGGCGTCAGTATCCGCAGGACCTGTTCGGCGAGGTGCTGAGAAAGGGCGAGGTGGACGCGATTGCAGGCGATGACCCGCTGATTTACACGCTGCGCGAAGACAACAACCTGCGCGAGATCGCGACCAACATTGAGGGTGACTACGAGAACCGCACGTGCTGCGTGCTGGGCTTGCGCGGCGACCTGGTTCGCAAGGATCCCGAAGCCGCAGCAGCCATCACGCGCGCGGTGATCGACGCGCAGCGCTGGACCGCGTCCAACCCCGACGAGACGGCGCGTATCTTCGCGCCGTACGTGCCCGGCAAGGTGCCCCCCGAACGCGTGGCGGCGATCTTGCGCAGCCATAGCCACGGGCACGCGTCCACGGGGTCTGCGCTGCGCGAGGAAATCGTGGGTTACGCCAAGGATCTGAAGACGATCAAGGTGCTGAGCGCGAACCTGGACATCAATAAGTATGCGAAAGTGGTGGTGCCCGATGTTCTCGGTTGACGCATTGCCTGATCGCGTGGCGGGCATCGCGCCGGCGCCACGCTGGCGTTTGTGGAAGACGGGCATGACCGCCGCCGTCGTGTGGGCGGGCGTGGGTGGCGTGACGCTGGGGTGGCCGAACGTGGAGGTGGGCTTTTCTTCTTGGGGCTATACGCGGGAGTTCGGCGTGGCGGCCTTGGGGCTGGCGGCGCTACTTCTGCTGGCGGCGGTGTCGGGCGTCGAGCAGGCACGGCCGGTGCGCGCCTTGAGGCGCGCCGGGCCGTGGCTGCTGGCGCTTGCCTTCGCGGTCGGCGCTTGGGAAATCGCGACGGCGAAGCTGGCGCTGTTGCCTAGCCCATTCTTCGCCCCGCCGCAGTCGTTGATCGAGGTGTACGTCACCGACTACAAGCGCCTGGCGGACAGCCTCGTCAATTCGCTGTGGCTGCTGGCCAATGGCTTCCTGCTTGGGGCGGCCGCTGGCTTCCTGACGGGCGTGGCAATTGGGTGGTCGCGCGGGCTGGGCTATTGGGTGCATCCGGTGCTGCGCTTTCTGGGGCCGGTGCCGTCCACCGCGTTACTGCCGATGGCGTTCTTCTTCTTTCCTTCCAGCTGGTCGGCGGCGGTGTTCCTGATCGCGTTGGCGACGTGGTTTCCCGTTACGGTGCTGACGTGGTCCGGCGTGGCGGGTGTAAACCGCGCCTATTACGACGTGGCGCGCACGATGGGCGCGAATAAATGGTTCCTGGTGTTGCGCGTGGCGATTCCTGCTGCCTTGCCCCAGGTCTTCGTGGGCCTGTTCATGGGGCTGGGCGCGTCGTTCTCGGTACTGGTGGCCGCGGAAATGATGGGCGTGAAGTCCGGTCTGGGCTGGTACTTGTCGTGGGCGCAGGGCTGGGCGTCCTACGCCAACATGTATGGCGCGCTATTCGTCATGGCGCTGGTGTTCTCGGGGCTGATCACCTTGTTGTTCGCGGGGCGCGACCGCCTCTTGGCGTGGCAGAAAGGAGTGGTGAAATGGTAGCGGCAGCCGTGGCGCAAGCGCCCGGTTCGCGCGGCGCGGCACTGACCGTGCAGGGCGTGAATCATCATTTCGACCTGGACGGCGCGGCTTTGCCGGTGCTGGACAACGTCGATCTCGACGTCAAACCGGGCGAGTTCGTGGCGCTGCTGGGCCCCAGCGGCTGCGGCAAATCGACATTGCTGCGGCTGGTGGCGGGTTTGGAGCCGCCAGCACAAGGCGGCTTACTGGCGGACGGCGAACCGATCGATGGGCCGTCGCCATCGCGCATTGTCGTATTCCAGGATCCCACGTTGTACCCCTGGCGCACCGTGTGGAACAACGTGGCCCTGGGCTTGCAGGCGCGCGGCCTGTTGAAGACCGAACGTCATCGCGTGGACGACGCGTTGCGGCGGGTCGGTCTGGCGTCGTTCGGCAAGGCGTATCCGCATCAACTGTCGGGAGGCATGGCGCAACGCGCGGCGCTGGCCCGCGCCCTGGTCAATGATCCCCGCATCCTGATACTTGACGAGCCCTTGGGCAAGCTGGATTCGCTGACGCGCATCGCCATGCAATCCGAACTGGTCGACCTGTGGCAGCGCGCGGGATTCACGGCCTTGCTGGTGACGCACGACGTGGAAGAGGCCCTGTTCATGGCGTCGCGCATCGTGGTGCTGAGCGAGCGGCCCGCGCGGATCAAGGACGAGATCGTCAACGACATGCCGTATCCGCGGCATCGCGGCGACCCCAGGCTGGCGGTATTGCGTCATCGCGCGCTGGCCTTGCTGGGGCTGGATGCGACGTGGTGAGGCGACTGGGGGTGGCGTTGGCCGTGCTGGGGTTAGCGGGGCTGGCTTTTGCCGTGGCGATTTTGCGGCAGCCGCAGGCGTTGCTGACCGTGTCTTACTGGCCGTTCGCGTGGCGCTATGACCCGGACCTGCCCGTCAGCGCGCACACGTGGCGGCAGCTATGGCTGGCGTTGGCGCAGTCTGCCGTTGCCCTGGCGCTACTGGTGTGCGCCTTGCTTTTACGGCGCTGGCAGTACGGGCTGACGGCGTTGGCGGGCGTGCTGGCGCTTAGCGCGCCGTGGCCGCGGCTACAGATGCTGCTGACGGAGGCGCACACCACGTCTTACCAACGTTCGCCATTGGAGTTTTCGGACGCCAACGTGCTGCAGGGCGGGCGGCTGTATCAGACACATTGCGCCGCCTGCCATGGTGTGGCGGCGGACGGCCGGGGACCGCGTGCAGCCGGTCTGCCCGTATGGCCCAGCGTGTTGGGCGCGCCGCTTTTCGACAACCGTCTTGAAGGCGAATTGCATTGGCGGGTGGCGCAGGGGGATCGGACGCTGCCGGGCGCCGAGCCGTCCGCTTCGTCGCAGCACGGGTTCCTGGCGGTGTTAAGCGCCGACGACATCTGGCGGGTGTTCGACTATCTGCGTTTGCGGGCGTATGGTACGAGCGGCGGCGCAGGCATGCCGGCGATCCCCGCGCCAGTGGTGGGCCTGGTTTGCCGCGATGGCCGGGCCGAGACCCTGCGCGGATTGCGTGGCTTGCCGTTGCTGGTAGTAGCGCATGCGCCAGGCACGCCGGATGTGCCGCAAGACCCGCGCTTGTTGACGATCGCGCTGACCCGCGGCGCGGTGGGCGACGTCAATGCCGATTGCACGGCGGCCGCGCGCGGCGCCTGGGACGCCTATGCGTTG
>LNAP01000040.1_pt1 | contig 125235 bp, 116 predicted proteins | sample 602601 | NCBI WGS metagenome assembly LNAP01 (sample SAMN02440304, study PRJNA202911) | soil metagenome | biome: Subtropical and temperate rainforests or woodlands; isolation source: soil samples (1 kg each in a 20% v/v slurry with milli Q water) were... ... | reverse complement strand
AGGGACTTAACCAGAACAGTGATAATATTATTAACTAAATAAAAGTAAAAGTCAATAGTAAAAGTCAGATGTCTGGAAACTAAAAATCTTCAACTAATTAAATAATTAGAAAATTGGAGATTTTATGATTGATAGATTTATTGAAAGCCTACCAGATAAAGTAAGATGCACAGATAGTTTTGAGAATGGAACTAAACATCGAAAGAAAGTAGATGCTTTAACGTATCCCTATATTGAACACAATCAACTCTATAAAAAATACATTGTCATCGACATCGATACGCCAGCCAGTGCTTTCCTATGGGAGGACTTCAGGCTGCCAGCACCCACTTTCACGGTCATCAACCCAAAGAACACCCACTGTCATTACCTATGGGCATTGAAGACGCCTGTTATCTATACGGAAGCAGGAAGGCGAGCACCGCAACGTTACTATGAAAATACCGACTCAGCCATCACCAGGCTTCTACCAGGCGCAGATCCAGCCTATGTAGGTAAGTTCACCAAGAACCCTTTAAGCCCTTTCTGGAAAACCATTCACCATAAAGCAGAATACGATTTAAGCGACTTTGGCGAATACTTGGATATTACCCCTATCCGTAAGCAAACCAACCTTGTATGGGACGCACAGGGCAGGAATTGCACCTTATTTAACAACACAAGGTTCTGGGCATACGCAAAAGTTAAAACCTTTCTTGATTACTATGCTTTCCAGCAAGCAGTGGAGAATAAGGCATATGAAATAAATGCTCAATTCATAAGCCTATCGAATAACGGCTCATTGAACTACAAGGAAGTGCTTTCCACAGCCAAATCAATAGGCAAATGGACTTGGAGCCATAGATTTGGAAAGTTGATATGTAGAGGCATTATGAACCTACCCGAAGATATGCCATTAAATGAGAAACAGAACTTAGGAGCCTTGTATTCCCACCACCAGAGGAAAGAAACTACTGTAGAGAAAATTATGGATGCCGCTAAGGCACTACATACACAAGGAACACCAATCACGCAAAAGTCTGTATCGGTTCGTGCTGCTGTTTCTATAGACTCAGCCAAAAGAAACTGGAAATTAGTCGAAAGTCAATTTAATCTATACGGCTAACTACTTAGTTGTAAATTTCTACAATGGTGGCTTATGGTGTGGTTCAGATAATTACCCTGTATAGGGTGCTGAAAATCTAATCCCGTTAGGGCATCTTTTCAATAGAAAGTAATGCGTAGTGCCTCAAACAAATAAGATGATCCGTAAGGATTGAGCGATAGCGAAAAAATGGCGAATTGTGTTTAATTCCATTTTTTATGTCTTAATTTCTATTCGGCTAGTTGAGCAATAACGGTTCTGATAATTTTTTATTCGGTTTATTAAAGTTAATTTCCCGTTTTGTGAGCCTTTCTCATCTGTTCACCATTCCGACGGCCCATCAGAGGGCGTATTCGTCCGGCATTAGGGTGTTGGTGCGGGACTTTGGATACTTGCGAACACTGTACTTACCGAGGTCGCACTGTTACCATTGGCTACGTTTATCACCGTCTTGGAGACAAATTTGAAGCCAGAATGTGCAGCACTGATTGAACGCGAGTTTAGAAATTGTGTGATTAACACCATTGAGCGCTTGGAGGCAGAGGACACACACCGGCCGTTTCACGCCGCTCTTTTATCGGAAACAGCCTTGTTTTGGAGTCGTTTTGAACGGTCTTTCAGCACATCGTTCGGCCAACGGGTTGTGGAACAAATTTCGAAGGCTGCTGCTATTTCCGGAGGGGCTGAGGATGCTCAAACTCAGAGAGCAACGCCCGTAACCTTGTCATTGGCGCAGCTCAATGGCATTGAAGACCACATTAAGGATCTTCGCAACAAAAGTTCTGGGAAGGTTGCCGGTTGGGAGGCAGACGTTCGCTTTTTATCCGGTATCCGTGCTTCGGCAGATAAACAAGATTTGAGAGTTATTTCGGATCTATGGTGGAAAAAGGACGGTATCGATCACTTTATGAGTATCAAAACGGTCAAACCAAATATCGATCAGACCGCAGAAGCTAAACGTGATTTGCTTAAACTGAAATTGGCCTACCCCGATGCCAAAGTGTATTACGGCTTGTATTACAACCCTTATGGTGAGCATAAAAGCGATTATGCGTGGAGTCCACCAAAAAAGCTTTTCAATTTTGGTTCCGACGAGTCCGTTCTAATAGGGAAAGAATATTGGGATACTTTAGGTGGGAAAGGTTTCTACGAGGAACTTCTGGCGATAGCGTCAAAAACCGGTGAAGAAACCAGAGAGCAAGTAGGTTTATTGCGATAGGATTACGGAGCCTAAGGGCTCCATTTTTTACTGCAACTCGAACAATTCCAGGTTTTTAGTATTTGACTTATCTACCACTTCCCTGTGCAAATCCCGATGTTTTTTTTCCCAAGTTATTGAGTCCGTCTCTTTATATCGTGAATAACGGAAGTTTGGAAACTCCTCGATGGGATACCCTTGCATATGATTAATTATTAGTTTTCCCACTGCTTCGCCTAACCCTATTGGCACAGCATTACCAACTTGTTTGTACTGGTCAAGGAGAGAACCGCAAAGAACCCAATCATCTGGAAACTCTTGAATGCGTTTATATTCTTGAATACTTAGTGGCCTATCTTCAACGGGGTGTGCTAAATCGGTAGCAGGCATTGCTGGATGGGTAACAAGGGTAGGGGAAGGTTTATCCCAATCAAGCCTGCGCAAAAAACCTGTTTTTCCACCACCTGCATAAAATGAATTTCCTAACGCTTCCTTCTGTAAATCGATGGGGAGATGCTTCCAATATTGCCCTGACGTAAGCATTCTGTAGTAGCGAAGCCGATTTTCTGGAAACGAAATGAATTTATGTTCGATATCTTCAATGCCCGAAACAGCTTCTCGGAATGTTCGCCATTTTGGAAGTCCGAAGGAGGGATCGTCACTGTGGGTTGGGGTCAGGTAAGGTAATTCCTCTCCCCCCTTATGGCATATCATCACGACACGCTCTCGAACCTGCGGGGAACCGAAATTAGCAGAGTTATACAGGTTAAAGGAAACCCCATAACCCAGTTCTCTTAGTCGCTCTAAAATTAGTAGCAAAGCGCCACCTGGTAACTCTTCGGGAGTTAACGGTTCATTTTTGGTTCGGTCAGCGTGTGGCTTATGAGATAACGCAGCCGAAAGCAATCCTCTTACATTCTCAATGACAGCGTATTCTGGCTGTAATTCTTCTATCAATTCCAAATAACGAATAAGGGCATTGCCTCGATCATCTTTAAAGCCGCGCCTTGCTCCAGCAGTGCTAAAGGCCTGACAAGGTGGGCCACCCACCATCACATCAATCCTATCGGTCTTCGACAGACCTGCGGCCTGTCTGATCTGATCACCAGAGTATTCCCACACGTCTCCCAACAACGCGATTTCTGGTTTGTTGACCGCAATCGTTTTTCTGCACGCTTTATCAAACTCACACGCAAGAAGTACCTCGATACCCGCCTTCTCAAGACCGAGATCTAATCCCATAGCGCCAGAAAAGAAACTCAAAGCTACTGGATCTGGCTTATGAGTGCTCTTGCGCATTCTGTCTGGAGGATTTACGTGGTTTTCTGGGTTCTCAAGAAATGCCTTCAAATCCTTATGATCGACGAGCCATTGTTTGCCAACTTGTTGTCCGGCAATTTTTCCCTGCTTTAATAAAGTGCGTATACGTTGCTCGGACAACTGCATCAGTTCAGCGGCCTCTTTGGTGCTAATTATTTTTGGTATCATTTTTGTTTCGCTTGCGAAAGTTTTTATGTACCCTATTTTATAACAACGAGTTCCAGCGCGCAAGCGTAGTTATACGGCAAAGTCTTCCTTGTCCTTACCTTTCCCAATGGCTTCTTTTATCCATTTCGGCTGACGACCCATACCAGACCACGTTTCCCCATTGTCGTTCTTGTAGCGCACCACAGCAGGGGTAGAAGGCCCAACTTTCTTTGTTGCCTTCTTGCTTCAGAAGCCGTAATTCCATACTCAGCCATTTTCTTCTTGATGTCGGCCACAACTTCAGCAATTTCTTTCTTTCGTGCTTCCTCAGCCTGCGCCATCAGTTTTTCGGCTTGTGCTTTCAATTCAAGATAAGTTGCCATTTGATTTCCTAAAAAGTTGGAATAAACACGCGAAGACTAACACGTTTTTTTCTTCTAATGAAAGTCCTTCACAGGAAATTCCAACCTATCAATTACCTCTTTAAGAACTTTCATCGGTTTTTCGTGCTGATAGTTAGCGAAGTGGGGAGAAGAAAAATCAACCTTTGATTGTTCGTAGTGTCCAACAATGGACATCAGCAATGCAGGGTGAACCCCCATATTTGTAAGCCGATTGATAAAGGTATGACGGAAGGAGTGGAAAACTTTCCTATCGTCCTTAATCCCCACCTTATCCATATACAGACCAAAGCGCCGCGAGGCATTCTTTGAATATCCGTTTTTGCATTCTTTCAAGTGAGGAAATAGCAAAGTTTCTTTTTTTTCTTTCATTGATTTCAAGTAATCCAGAAATTTCGACTCAAGCAACTTCTTATGCAGTGGAACTTTACGCACAGAGTTAGCATTCTTTGCTTGCCCGTCTTCTTCATAAACCTGATCTACATTCAGGCTTGCCAATTCTTCTAAACGGGCACCCGTATATAAGCCCATTAACGGCAACCAATAGTAGTCAGGTTTATTCAGATAATCCGTATAACCTACCTCTTCAAAAATGGCTTTAAGGTCATCATCGCTAAATTCTTTATAGGAACGAGTGATTTTCTTCAATTTGGCTTTGGTAGACACTTTGACCTTTTCAAATGGGTTTTCTGCGAAATACAGATTGTTGTTAATTGCATAAAGGAACAGCATTTTCAAATAGGACATTTTGGAGTTAATAACACTAACCCCAGTTCCTTTTGCTAATAGCCTGTTCTTGTAAGCCACAGCATCGTTAGCCGAATATTCGTTTATGTCCCTATCGGAAAAGAAGGAAATAAACTCATCGTAAACCCTGTTTTTGTCATAGATGGTTTTAGGCACATTGTCTATTTTTGCTTCATTCAAATAGAGTTCGATGACTTCCGACAAGATAAGACTTTTCTGTTGGGCAACCTTGGGCTTTGGTTGTTCAGTGGGAACACCAGCCACATTAGGATTGCCAGTAGCCAACAAGTTTTGAACTTGGTGGTCATTGAATCTAGAAAATTGTTCAGGTGTAACACCCAACTTTGCAAGCAGGGAGTCGACCAGCCCCAAGTCTTTATCCTCTATATTCGTGAACTTAATCCCATTAGGGGTAAGTTCCATATCAAGGCGTCGAAGTTTATCTAGGTCGAACGGGTCATCGGTCATTGCGATTTTTAGATTGAGTGCCAAAGCAGCAATCTTAGCCCGTGAGAAGTCCTTTGTGTTCAGCGACCAGCGAACCTTCCTTTTGTTCTGGGTAATCCTGAAATAGTAGACGCCGTGGCGTGACTGATAGAGCCGTGGAAGTGCATTCATTGGGAAAGTGACTCACCAAATGACTCACTCCAATACAAAAAGCCGCTGATTTCTTTAGTGAAATCAACGGCTTACATACTATGGTGGCGCATCCCTGATTCGAACAGGGGACCTGCGGATTATGATTCCGTCGCTCTAACCGGCTGAGCTAATGCGCCAACTAACTAAGTCCAAGAGTATAGCAGCTTTTTATTTTAATGTGCGAGCCAAGCCGGAAAAAACATTATTTATTTGCGCGGGGCATGTAACAAACAAAATGCCTGCGCTTAAATATTAAAGGCCCCACCTTTTGGCGGGGCCCTACTGCCTGAAGCAGTTAACACCTACGAAGACGTGGTGCTTATTGAACTGCCGCTGAGGGCAGTTGATGCTGCCAATCGGGCAGTGAGTCCACGATAGATCAATTCCCCGGTTTTGGCAATGGGCCTGGATTATCGAATTGGCGTCAAATGGTATGTGTTTGTAACTTTGGCTGCCCTCAGGCCGATACGGCGTCTTCTTGTGCGGGTTGGCTTTCTGTCAGGTTGGATAACGCAGCACTCAGACTATAGGTGGGCGTAAACGATTCGGCCTGCGCCATGGGCCAGCCCACGCGGAAAATGGTTTGCCTGAACTTGCCTTCCAGTAGTTCGCCTTTTTTGAGATCGGGAAAAAGCGCGGACAGGACACGTACTTCGCTGTTGGAGATGCGTTTGGCGATGTGGTGGGGGCGCAGGTCGGCCGGGCGCGTCAGGCCGGCCGCGCCCAGCAGTTCGGCCAATGCGCTAAGCGTGTTGGCGTGGTAGTTGGCGACGCGTTCGGATTTGTCGCTTACGACCAGGGCCTCCTGGCGTTTGGCGTCCTGGGTGGTGACGCCGGTGGGGCATTTGCCGGTGTGGCAGACTTGGGCTTGTATGCAGCCGACGGCGAACATGAAGGCGCGGGCGCTATTGCACCAGTCGGCGCCCAGCGCCATGATGCGCGCCATGTCGAAGGCGCTGATCACTTTGCCCGAGGCGCCCAATTTGATTTGTTCGCGCAGGCCGATGCCGACAAGGGTGTTGTGGACCAGGCGCAGGCCTTCGCGCAGGGGAGTGCCGACGTGGTCGACAAATTCGACAGGCGCCGCACCGGTGCCGCCTTCGGCGCCGTCGACCACGATGAAGTCGGGGGTGATTCCGGTTTTAAGCATGGCCTTGGCGATGGCAAACCATTCCCAGGGGTGGCCGATGCATAGCTTGAAGCCGACAGGCTTGCCGCCCGAAAGCCGGCGCAGCTTGGCAATGAACTCCATCAGTTCGATGGGAGTTGAAAATGCGCTGTGCTTGGCCGGCGAATTACAGTCTTGCCAGGGGCGGATGCCTCGAGCGTTGGCGATTTCCAGGGTGACCTTGGGGCCGGGCAGCATGCCGCCGTGCCCGGGCTTGGCGCCTTGAGAAAGCTTGATCTCGATCATTTTGACGCTGTTCTGGGTAGCGCGCTGAACAAAGGCTTCGTCAGAGAAGTTGCCCTCATCGTCGCGACAGCCAAAATAACCCGAACCGATGTTCCAGATAAGATCGCCTTTGTGCGCAAGGTGGTAGTTGCTGATGCCGCCTTCGCCGGTATCGTGGGCAAAGCTGCCTAGTGCAGCGCCTTTGTTAAGTGCCAGGACGGCGTTGGCGGAAAGCGCGCCGAAACTCATGGCTGAAATATTCAGGACAGACAAGGAATAGGGTTGCGTGCAGTCGGGGCCGCCGACGGTGACGCGAAAGTTGCTGGTTTCAGGGTGAATCGGATTCATCGAGTGATTGATCCACTCATAGTCATTGCCGTAGACGTCTTGCTGGGTGCCGAACGGGCGTTTATCGCTTTCTTTCTTGGCGCGCTGGTAGACAAGCGAGCGATTGACGCGCGAAAAGGGGAGTTGCTGCGTGTCGTCCTCAAAGAAGTACTGCCGCATTTCAGGACGAATCGACTCGAACACGAAGCGCAGATTGCCGATAACCGGATAATTGCGCCGGATGGCGTGCCGGGTTTGATGCATGTCGCGTATGCCAAGGATGGTCAGTGCGCCAAACAGAAAAACGCCCGTTAGCCACCAGGTGGAAAACAGCAGGGTCAGCCCCAGAAAAAGCACGGTGGCGAGCGCCACAATGTAAAACACGGTGTAACGAGTAAGCAGACGATCCATTGGGCGATTCCCTCTTTATTCCTTGCAAGGTATTGTCGCACCATACCAGTTATGGTGAGTGGTTGCAGCGCGCCTTGCTGGCACGAATGGGCCGGCGCCAATAGTAAAATAGTTCCTTGATTATTGACCGGAGAGTTCGAGTGAAGGACATGGTTGTTGTAGTGGTGAACGACTGGGAAGCCAGCAAGACGCACGCTGTTCCCATTCGCCGCGAGGTCTTTGTGCAAGAGCAAGGCGTTCCGGTTGAGCTCGAGCTCGACGATGAAGATGCGTCTTCACTGCATGCGATCGCCTTCACGGAAAGCGGGCTTGCGGTTGGCACCGGGCGCTTGTTAAACAACGCTCATATTGGGCGCATGGCGGTGCGGGCTCCTTATCGCGGACATGGCGTGGGAGCGGCGTTGTTGACTGCGCTGCTTAAGAAGGCGCGCGACCTGGGATACAAAGAGGTGGTGTTGTCGGCCCAGTTGCATGCGCAGGGATTCTACGCCGCGCAGGGTTTCGTCGCCGAGGGTGGCGTGTATCTGGACGCGGGCATTGAGCATATGAGCATGCGTTGCATTTTTTGAATTGCCGCTCACGAATCAAAGAGCCCACAAGCAGGTTGCGGACTGAGCCGCGATGTCTGCTTACGTGGACATTAAGACCATTTCCGAGTCAAGCCGGGGGGTCAGGCGACCTTCAGCTTGCTTTGTCCCGGGATCGACTCGATCAGGCTGCGTGTGTAGGGGTGCTGCGGATGATCCCATATTTCGCGATGCCCGCCTGATTCTACGATTTTTCCCTGGTGCATAACCAGAACCTTGTCGGCGATATAGCGCACCACCGCCAGGTCGTGCGAGATAAAGAAGTAGGAAAGGTTAAAGTCTTCTTTGAGCTCAACCAGAAGGTTCAGGATCTGGGCCTGGACCGATACATCCAGGGCCGATACGGGCTCGTCGCAGATAACCAGTTCAGGCTTAAGGATGAGTGCGCGAGCGATGCCAATGCGCTGGCGCTGCCCGCCGGAAAATTCGTTGGGATAGCGATTGCCGGCGTTGGCAGGCAGTCCGACCCGGTCAAGCATGAGGGCGATCTGGCGATGCCGTTCAAGGGGCGAGCGTACGTTGTGCACGCGCAGAACGGTGTCAAGAATATCGAAAACCGTTCGACGCGGATTCAGCGACGCATAGGGGTCTTGAAACACCATTTGAACCCGGCGACGCCACGGCTTGAGCGCCCGCTCTTTGAGGGTCGCCACATCCAGGCCATCGAACACAATGTTTCCCGAGGCGGGAGTGAGCAAGCGGATCAAGGTTTTGCACAGCGTTGATTTGCCGCTGCCCGATTCGCCGACCAGGCCGACGCTTTCACCCGCGTTGATGTTGAAGGAAACATTTTCTACGGCGTGCATCACGCCTTGCCGCGTCGGGTAATTGGTGTACAGATTTTGCACCGACAGCAGCGGATTGGGCTGGATGGCTGCGCGGCGTGGATGGCGGATTGGTGTATGCAGAACAAACTGCAGTGTCCTCGACACTGGATCGCGCTCTGTAATAATTTCGGGCAGGCGCGATTCGGTGTAATGAGGGGTAGTGCCGCCATGCAGCGAAGCGCCCATCAGTCCCTTGGTGTAAGCGTGGGTCGGCGTTGCAAAAAGCGATGCCGTCGGGCCTTCTTCCACCTTTTCGCCGTCGTACATTACCGCGACACGGTCCGCCCATTGCGATACCACGCCCAGATCGTGCGTGATCAACAACACGCCCATGGCCAGTTCGCGCCGTAGCCGGTCGAGCAGTTCGAGAATTTCGGACTGGATGGTGACGTCCAGCGCGGTGGTGGGCTCATCGGCAATCAACAGCGATGGCTGGCAGGCGACAGCCATCGCGATCATGGCCCGCTGGCGCTGTCCGCCCGACAAACTGTGCGGATAGTCGTCGATCCGACGTTGAGGTTCGGCAATGCGCACGAGATCCAGCAGTTCCAGCGCGCGCTGACGAGCGCCTGATGCGGACAGCCGTTCATGCAGGCGCAATGTTTCAACGATTTGCTGTCCGATTGTGTGGACCGGATTCAGCGATGTCATGGGCTCCTGAAATATCATGGAAATTTCTTTGCCGCGAAGCTTGCGCATCGCTTTGATGGGCAGTGCAAGCAAGTCTGTTCCGGCAAATTCGATACGGCCGTCCAGCGTGGCTCCGGGCGCCAGCAGGCGCAGCAAGGCCAGCGCGGTGGTCGATTTTCCGCAGCCCGATTCGCCGACCAGGGCCAGGGTTTCCTGGCGATTGATGTGAAGATTCAGGTTCTTGACGGCGTGGAAAGATCCTTGCGACCCTTTGAAATATACATTCAGGTCCCGCACATCAAGCAAGGTTTCGGGTGCGTTCATCGTATGCCTCGCAAGCGCGGATTGAACGCATCGTTAAGTCCGTCGCCGACCAGGTTCAGCGCCAGGACAGCCAGAATGATGAAGGTGCCGGGCAGGGCGGTCAGGAACCAGGCCGTGCGCAGCTGCTCACGGCCTTCGCCGATCATGCTGCCCCATGAAACCACGTTCGGATCGCCCATTCCCAGAAAGGACAGTCCCGATTCGATGAGGATGGCGCTGGCGATAATGACGGAGCTTGTCACAATAACCGGCGGCAGGGCATTGGGCAGCATCTCTTGAAAAATGATGCGCAGGTCACTGAAGCCCTGGCTGCGCGCGGCCAGTACAAACTCGGCTTCGCGCAGGGTGCGAAATTCGGCCCGGACCAGTCGGGCAATCACGGGCCACGAGGCCAGGCCGATGGCCAGCACAATGACGGGGACGGTCGGTTGGCCGATGACGACCAGTACGATCACCAGCAAGAACGACGGGATCGTCTGGAAAACTTCGGTGATGCGTACCAGAACGTCGTCAATCCAGCCGCCGAAATAGCCCGCCACGCAGCCGACCAGCAGGCCGATAACCAGGCTGATGGCGGCCGCCACCACACCGACGAGCAGGGTGATGCGCGCGCCGTGCGCGATACCGGCGGCGACGTCACGGCCCAACGAGTCGCTTCCCAGCCAGAATTCGGCGTCCTGTCCTGGCCACAGCAGGGGGGATGCCGCCATGGACAGTGGGTCGTTGGGAAACAGGACGCCAGCCAGCAAGGCCATCGCCAACATGGCCAGCAGAATGGCCACGCCTGTCATGGCCGAAGGGTTGCGTGCGAACGCGTGCCAGGCGCCTTGTGGCACGAGACCGGGCGCCATGGCGACATCGGCAACCGACCTCTTGCGATGAAACAGCCGTGCCCGCTTGAAACGTGTGAAAAGAGAGTTTGACATGAGTATCTTTAGCGGGCCTGGATGCGCGGGTCTAGCCAGGCATGCAGCAAATCGACCAGCATATTGGCCGCAATGACCATGAGCGAAGAGAAAAATAAAATGCCCATTAGAACGGAGTAGTCGCGCGACAGGACCGATTCCAGCGCGAGCCGGCCCAGGCCGGGCCAGCTGAAGACGACCTCGATGACGACGGCGCCGCCAAGCAAGGTGCCGAAATGCATGCCGGCCACGGTCGTGACCGGTATCAGGGCGTTGCGCAGGACATGGCGCAGCGTAACGGTCATGGGCGCCAGGCCTTTGGCCTGGGCGGTGCGAACGAAATCCTGGCGGCTGACTTCCAGCATGGCCGAGCGTGTCAGTCGCGAAAATATGGCGACGAAAAAGCCCGCCATGGCCAGTGTGGGCAAGGTCAGGTGGCGAATGACGTCAATCAAGTAGTCCCAACCGGTAAGTCCTGCGCCGATGGTCATGTTGCCGCCGGTGGGAAACCACCCGAGCTTCACCGAAAACAAGACGATGGCCATCAGGCCAAGCCAGAAGCTGGGGGTCGAATACAGCAGCATTGAGAGTACCGACAACAGGCGGTCCTGCCACTTTCCCACCGTGACCGCCATGATGGCGCCCAGCAGTACGCCGGCCGCCAGGGCCAGCCCCAGGGCCGACACCATGAGCAGCAGGGTGTTGCCGATACGCGTTCCAATGAGCGCGGTGACCGGCATGTTATGGCGCGGCGAATCGCCGAGGTTGAAGTGAGCCAGGTTGCTTAAGTAGTTCCATAATTGCTCGAGCACGGGAATGTCCAGGCCAAAATGGGCGCGCAGTTGCGCCATGGTTTCTTGTGTCGCGCTGCCTGATTCGGCCGCAATCACGTCGACGGCATCGCCGGGTGCGAGCTGGAGCAAAAAGAAATTAAAAATGACAATGCCGACAACAGTCGGCAGCGCCTGCCATAGGGTTCTGCGCAATGCAATCCCTAGGCGGCGAGTAGCGGTACCGCTCATTACGATGAATCCTTGTGGGGGAAATCGGCTCAGGCTTCAGTGTATACGTTCTGGCCGATTTCCCGGCCGGACTAGGGCTCGAGGTACAGGTCGGCGAAGCTGCCGCGCAGACCCTCGCCGGTCGGAGCATAGTCTTTGACTTTCTTGGCAACCACCGTAATTTGCGGATTGGCGCCAAACTCGATGGATGGAATGTCGTCGTGCACGACCTTCTGGAAATCGAGGAATTGCTGGCGACGCTTGTTTTCATCGACTTCGATGGCGGCGGCTTCAAGCAAGCGATCCGCTTCCGGGTTTACGTAGTGTGCCGCATTGGAAAACGGTAAGCCGACTTTGAAGTTCTTGGACCAGTAGACGCGTTGCACGCCCACTGTAGGATCGAAAATATTGGCCAGCGCTTCCAGTGTGATGTCGAAGGCGCGCTCGGTATAGGCTTTACCCACATACGTGGCAAAGTCGTAGTTTTCGATGACGGCATCGACGCCGATGCGCCCCAGCGACTGGCGTACAAAATCGGCCGCACGACGTTCCTGGAAGGGGTTGTATAACAGGCGCAATTTAAAGCGCGTGCCATCGGCGCCGCGCTTCAAGCCGGCGTCATCCAGCGTTTTTTCGGCGGCTTTGGTGTCGAACGCAAAGTGCTTGATGTCGGGGTTGTGGTATTTGGTGTTGGCCTTGCCGATGGCGGCGGCGGAGACCGTGCCGTAGCCGTGCCACACGATTTTATTCAGCGCGTTCACGTCAATGGCTTGTGAAATGGCGCGACGCACTTCCTTGTTTTGCAATACCGGCGTGTCCAGATTAAAGAACAGTTGCTGATGCACGCTTATATAGGGCCAATTGATGGTATCCACACGTACATTGGGCAATTCGGTAAAGCGTTTTACGTCTGACAGGGGAATGGCCTGGCCCGCCAGGTCGGCGCTGCCGGACTCGAGGGCCGCGGCGCGCGCCACGGCGTCGGGGATGAAACGGACGATGATTTTGTCGAGATAAGGTTTAGGCTTATCCCAGTAGTCAGGGTTGCGCTCCAGCACGGCGTGGCTGCCTTTGACCCATTCCTTGAACACAAAGGGGCCGGTGCCGACCGGGCTGCTATTGTATTTATTGGCGACAATGTCGGTGCCTTCGTACAGGTGCTTGGGGATGATGGGCGATTCGGCGCCGGCCAGCGCAGTCAAAAGGTAGGGCGCCGGCTTGCTGAGCACGATGATGGCCGTGTGCGCGTCCGGCGTCTGGACGTCGGTCACATTGGAAAATATGGCCCGGCCGCGGGGATGTACCTGCTTAAGGGTGAGGATCGAGAAGGCCACGTCAGCCGAGGTAAAGTCCTTGCCATCGTGCCACTTAACGCCATTGCGCAGCTTGAATGTATAGCGCAACCCATCGTCGCTGATCTTCCAGGCGGTCGCCAGCAAGGGCTGGGGGTTTAAATCGTTATCGTAAGTAAGCAGGCCTTCGACGATTTTCGGGCCGAGTTCGGCATTGGTGCCCGCGGTGGTGGTCAACGGGATAATCGAGGCGGGTTCGGGGGTGACGATCCAGTTCAGCGTGCCGCCGCGTTTGGCTTCGGTTGCCGGGCTGGCGGCATTCGTCGCGGCAAGCGCCACCGAGCCGCCGGCCAGCGTCCCCGACATATAGAGTGCCGATGCGAGTACCGCAAGCCCGAACCGGCGCCGACCAACCACCCAACTATTAATCCGACTCATATCAACATACTCCGAAACGTTTATACAAGTTTTAAATGGTAATGAGCTTTTCTTATAACCGTCAACGCATAAAACAGTATAAGTTAATGGCCTGAGGTTGGAACGGATATTTAGATGAAAAGTCCATCCGTGGAGCGGTACGCTGTGGTAACGTAGCGAATGCAGCGTAGCGGAAGCTATATGGCCAGTCGCGGTGCGGTAGGTGGGGGCTTGATCAGGCGATGTCTGGAATGCGCGCGCATGCGCAAAAAGCCCCGTAATTGCTTACGGGGCTTTTTGCTTGTATCTGGTGCCCAGAAGAGGACTCGAACCTCCACACCTTGCGGCACATGGACCTGAACCATGCGCGTCTACCAATTCCGCCATCTGGGCTAAAAAGTGTATGCTAACGTACTGCTTGTGCTAGCGCTACTCTTGTAAAGAGGCGCTAGTATAGCGCACTTTTTAAATAAATGGAAATATCCTTTGATCAAACGATCTAAAAACGAAACTAATAACGAGATCCCTAGTGGTTCGGCTCAATTGCCGCCCGATTTTGACCCTGCCGTACCGAGTCGCGAGGTCATGCTGGAGTACCTGCGCTCATCGGGCCAGCCGATCGCTCCCGAGGCCTTGGCCAAGGTCCTGGGCGCTTCTGTGCCTTTGTCCATAGGTTTTGAGCGCCGTGTTAAAGCCATGGAGCGCGATGGACAGGTTTTTTATACCCCAGAGGGGTTGCTGGCGGCGTCAAGCAAGACCGATTTTATTGCCGGCCGGGTACTGGGCCATCGCGACGGCTTTGGCTTTTTGGTGCGCGACGACCGCGGCCCTGACTTGTTCCTGTCTCCACGCGAAATGCTCAAGGTTCTGCATGGCGACCGCGTACTGGCCAAGCTGGCTGGTGAATACCGGGGCAAGCCCGAAGCGTCTATTGTCGAGATTCTCGAGCGGCGCACCGATAAGCTGGTAGGCCGCTTCCTTAATGAGCGCGGCACGCTGATCGTTGCGCCGGAAGATCAGCGTATCAAGCACGACATCCTGATCCCGGCCGCCGATACCGGCGGAGCCGAGCATGGACAAGTGGTGACGGTTCAAATTGTGCAGCAGCCCACGCGCCACTCGCAGCCGCTGGGGCGTGTGATTGAAGTGTTGGGTGAAATAGACGACCCGGGCATGGAGATCGAAATAGCGGTTCGCAAATTCGATGTCCCCCATGTGTTTTCCGACGCCGCGCAGGCCCAGGCGGCCAAATTGCCTACTACGGTCAAGCAGTCTGAATGCAAAGGCCGGGTCGACTTGCGCGATGTGGCTTTCGTTACGATTGACGGCGAAGATGCCCGCGATTTCGATGACGCCGTGTTTTGCACCCCTATCGAGTTGGGCGCTGAGTCGCGGAAGAAACCCGGCTGGCGTTTGCTGGTTGCCATTGCCGATGTCAGCCATTACGTCAGGCCCGGCGATGCCATCGATGATGACGCCATCGAACGCGGTACCAGCGTTTACTTCCCGCGCCGCGTTATTCCGATGCTGCCCGAATCGTTGTCCAACGGGCTTTGTTCGCTTAATCCCGATGTCGATCGCCTGGTGCTGGTATGCGATATGGTCATTCCGGCCACGGGCGCCAAGGCGGGGACCGTCTCGGCCTATCAGTTTTATACCGCGGTGATGCACTCGCATGCGCGTACGACCTATACCGATGTGTGGGCCGGGCTGCAGCAGCCTTCGGGCCCGGCGGCCCAGGCGATGGCCGACGTGTTTCCGCATATTCAGAATTTATACGAGCTTTATCAGTTGTTGTCGGAGTCGCGCGTCAAGCGCGGCGCCATCGACTTCGATACCGTCGAAACCAAAATCATCTGCAATCCGCTGGGGCGCATAGAAAAAATCATTCCTTATGCGCGTAATGATGCTCACCGCCTGATCGAAGAATGCATGCTGGCCGCCAATACCTGCGCCGCCGATTTCGTCAAGCGCAATAAGCGCATTGGCTTGTACCGTGTGCACGAAGGCCCTACGCCCGAAAAGCTGCAGGCTTTGCGCGATTACTTGCGTAACTTGGGACTGACGCTTGACGGGGGGGATGATCCCACCACGCACGATTACGCGAAACTGGTCCAGGCGGCGCGGGGCAGGCCGGATTACGAAGTCATTCAAACAATGTGTTTGCGCTCGTTGCAGCAGGCTATTTACAGCCCCGAGCAATCGGGCCATTTCGGCCTGGCTTACGAACATTATGCGCACTTTACGTCGCCGATTCGTCGTTATCCCGATTTGTTGACCCATCGGGTCATCAAATCCGTGCTCGCTGGAAAACGCTACATACCCGATGTGCCCGACTTGGATAGTCCTGTGGCGCTGCCGCAGAAAGAGCGTGAGCACGACGTATGGGAAAAACTGGGGCTGCTGCTTTCGGCACGCGAGCGCCGGGCCGATGACGCGTCCCGCGATGTCGAAGCATGGCTTAAGTGCTGGTTTGTCAAAGAGCACGTCGGCGAAGTCTTTAGCGGCCGCGTAACGGGGGTCGCCACGTTCGGCATTTTCATTACGCTCGACACGCTTTTTGTCGAAGGCATGGTGCATGTGTCTGAGCTGGGCTCGGATTATTTCCAGTACAACGAGGCCATGCACGAACTGCGTGGCGAGCGCACGGGTATTCGCTATCGGCTGACCGACGCGGTGCAGGTGCAGGTGGCGCGCGTCGACCTGGAGGCGCGGCGTATCGAGTTCCGCTTGGTCAAGGGCACGACATTCAAAGAGCTGCATAGATCCATCAGCGAACCCAAGGACGGTTTGAAGCGCCGTATCAAGCGGGCGGCGCCGACCAAGCCTGAAGCCCTTAAGGGCAAGACCTCGCGCCAGCGCAGGGCCGAAGCCAAGCGGGACGCTAAAGCCGCTTCTACCGTGAAAAAATCCAGCCGGGGCCGGAAATAGCGTTCGCGTGTGCGCTATAGTTCCACCGTAATACGAAAGGAAATTTATGTCGTCCCATCAGGTTTTGGCTGGTTTTCACGCAGTCACCGCACGCTTGCGCCACGCGCCCAAGTCCATCAAAGAGCTTTATGTCGAGGCTTCTCGGCGCGACAAGCGCATGCAATCGTTTATCGAACAGGCCCAGGCGGCGAATGTGCGGGTGCTTCCCGTGCCCGCCGAACGGCTCGACGGGTTGGCGCGCGGTACGCGCCATCAAGGGGTGGTTGCACTGGCTGACGCCAATCAATTGGCACTTGATGTCGATGAAGTGCTTGATTTGCTCGAGGATCAAAATCAGATCCCCTTGTTTTTGATCCTTGACGGCGTGACCGATCCGCATAACCTGGGAGCGTGCCTGCGCACCGCTGATGCGGCGGGCGTACACGCCGTGATTGCTCCCCGCGACCGCGCTGTGGGCTTGAACAGCACGGTTCAGCGCGTGGCCTGCGGCGCCGCCGAGACGGTGCCCTATCTTATGGTCACCAACCTGGCGCGCACCATGCGTCAGCTGAAAGAGCGCGACGTTTGGTTGGTGGGCACCGACGACGAAGCAAGCGGCAGCATGCACACGGTGGATGCCCGGCGCGCAATGGCCTGGGTCATGGGCGCCGAAGGAGAAGGGATGCGTCGCCTGACGCGTGAAACCTGCGATGAGCTCGTCACCATCCCCATGCTGGGCTCGGTCGAGAGTTTGAACGTAAGCGTGGCCAGCGCGGTCTGCCTGTACGAAACGGTGCGCCAGCGCACGGCTTGAACGGCCTCCGGTTTTCTTTTCCCTAACTTTTTACATCTATCATGGCTAACGACGGCTTTACCACCACTATTCTTCACTCAGATCGGCGCGGCTCGGTTGAGCACGGCGCTGTTCACAAGCCGATGCATCCGTCATCGGAGTATGCGTATGCGGATTCGCGCGAGCTGGCCGAGGTGTTTCAAGGCAAGGCGGGGTTTACGTATGCGCGTCAAGGCACCCCGACGACCGCAGCGCTTGAAGTCAAGGTGTCGCAGATGGAAGGGGGCGTCAATACCGTCAGTTTCGCCACCGGTATGGCGGCGTTGTCCGCCACATTCTTTACCTTGCTGCGCCGTGGCGATCATCTGATCACCAGCAAATACATTTTCGGCAATACCAATAGCTTGCTGACGACGTTGCAAGCGCTTGGGGTTGAAGTGACTCTGGTGGATGCCACCGAGATCGGGCAAGTGGTGGCGGCTTATCGACCGGAGACCAAAATGGTCTTTACCGAAAGCATTGCCAATCCCGGCACCCAGGTGGCCGATCTGCGCGGCATTGGCGACTGGTGCAGACAGAAAAACCTGGTTTATGTATTGGACAACACCCTGGCTACGCCGTGGCTATGTCGCGGTGTTGACGTGGGCGCGTCGCTGGTGGTCAATTCCTTGTCCAAGGCGATTGGCGGTCATGGCAACGCCTTGGGCGGCGCGGTGACCGACACGGGCTTGTACGACTGGTCGGACTACGAGAATATTTACGAAAATTACCGTCGCGGCAAATCGTCCTCGTGGGGCTTGACGCAGATAAAGAAAAAGGGCTTGCGCGACATGGGTGCAACCCTTTCGGCGGAAGCGGCGCACCGTATTGCGACAGGCGCCGAAACCCTGGCCCTTCGCATGGAAAAAGCATGCGCCAATGCCATGGCGCTGGCGCAGTACTTAAGTACGCATCCGCAGGTTTCGAAAGTCCATTACCCCGGTCTTCCCGAGCATCCCCAGCATCAGCGCTCGGCCGAATTGTTTAATCAGCGCTACGGGGCGCTCCTGGGTATTGAACTGGTCGAGGGCATAGACGTCTTTGATTTCCTCAATCATTTGCGCGTGTTTATTTTAGCGACCCATCTGGGCGATACGCGCACGCTGGTGTTGCCTGTGGCCCATACCATTTATTACGAGATGGGGGCGCAAAACCGTCAGCTTATGGGTATTGCAGACAGCCTGCTGCGTGTATCGGTAGGTATTGAAGATACCCAGGACCTGATCGCCGACTTTACCCAGGCGTTGCAAAAAAGTGTCAAGTAATTGCCCTGAGTCTGGCGATTAACCCGGTTTTAGGCATTAAATAGTATGCTCTTTGCTGCCCTTGCCCTTGTTCGTTTTGCATGGTGACGACAACGGGACATGGGCGAAGTGTTTTTATAGTCCGGTTGTGTTGCTTTTGAAAAACAAAAAAGTGAGTAACTACGCGGCTTTTGGGGGCTTTTTGCTTGACACGGCCCGGTTTCAAAGGCTTAATACGCGTTAGCCAATTGAGTGCGTGCGCTTCTTTGACACCGCTCGGGTTGTACCAATTGTCATCATGTAAGTGCTACGTGGAGTACGTTGGTGCTTTACGTAGTTTTCAGTCAGGCGCCAGGCAATGTCTTTGGGCAAAGTCTGGCCATAATAAATTTTTAGGGGTAATCCTTAATGAACAAAACAGAGCTTATTGAACACATTTCCACCAAAGCCGATTTGTCCAAAGCTGACGCTGGTCGCGCGCTTGAAGCATTCATTGGCGCTGTAAAAACTACGCTCAAAAAGAAGGGCAGTGTTACGTTGGTTGGTTTTGGCACGTTTGCTGTAACCGATCGCGCCGCTCGCACCGGCCGCAATCCTCGTACTGGCGAAGCCATCAAAATTAAAAAGGCTCGGGTGCCTAAATTCCGCCCGGGCAAAGCACTGAAAGACGCCGTTAACTAAACGAGCTTCTTTGATTTGCATAAGCAAAAATAACGCGCTATAATTTGCACCGCGTTTTGCAAGAAGTGAAGTGGCCCCAAGGTTTTAAAACATTGGCTCAGGGGTGCTTAGCTCAGTTGGTAGAGCGGCGCCCTTACAAGGCGTAGGTCACAGGTTCGACCCCTGTAGCACCCACCATGCTTCTTATGCAAATAATTAAACCACTTAGCTTAAAACTAAGTGGTTTTTTTCTATCTGTTGATTCGGCAAACGCTGATTTTATTAAATAATTAAAGTACGCAGTTCAGGGTGGGATGCCTGGGCCAGGAAGCATCGCGCTTTGGCAAGGAATGTCGCTGTCGCTGTTTCGGGCACCCGTTTCATCCATGCAGTCGCCTCGGCTATATTGCCTTGATCCGCCAGCAGGCGTGCATAGTTGAATTGCCCACGAAAGTCGCCCCCTAGGGCGGCCAGACGGTAGTAATCAACGGCCATGGCGATATCGCATTCGACTTCCCAGCCGTCTTCATAAAAGCCGCCCAGGATATTCAGCGATTTGGCATGGCCCAGCTTGGCCGCTTTGTCGAACCACGCAAAGGCTTGCAATCGATCCGGCTCGGTGCCGCGTCCCAGGGTCAGCGAGGTGGCGTAGTTGTACATGCCCCAATCCAGGCCGCGGTTGGCGGCCAGGCGAAACCAGTAGGTGGCGATGTCCTGATTAGGCTTGGTGCCCCAGCCGTTTTCGTAGCAGCGTCCCACCATATTCATGGCCATGACATGGTCTGCCCGGGCTGCAGCCTTGAACCAATGCAGGGCTTGCGCCTGATCAGGAGCAAGCCCTATGCCATCCAGCAGCATTTGCCCGTAATTCGCCTGGGCGCTGGAAACGCCTTGCTCGGCGGCGGCTAGCAGCCACCGCGCGAGCTCTTCAGCAGGGCCTTTAAGGATGTCGGCCCATTGTTCGGGCGTGGCGGCATTAAGTTGCTGGACGGATATCGGTTTCATGGCAATAAATGGGCGGGGTGGCGATGCTTTGCGTTTTAGTAGGCAAGGTTCATGCTAAGAATCGCAGAGCGCCCCGGGGCGATGCTGGCGTAGTGAGATGAATAGGCTTGGTCATAGTAGGTTTTGTTGAAGGCGTTGAATACGTTCAGCTGAAGGTCCAGGTTCTTATTGACTTTGTACCCGGCCATGGCGTCGAAGCGCCAGTACGATGGGATGGAGGTCGTATTGGCTGTGTTGCCATATTGCTTGGCAACGTAATAGGCGCCCGCGCCCACGGTCAGTTTCGGCAGGACCTGGTAGGTCGACCACAGGCTGAAACTGTGCTTGGGTGTATTGGGGAACACATTGCCTTCGTCTTCTTTCGCTGGGCCGTCGTCTTTAAGTTCGCTGTCCAGGTAGGTGTATCCGCCGAATACATTCCATTTGCGCGTGATTGCGCCCGAGACGCCCAGCTCCAGTCCATCAACCTGTTTCTTGCCAGCCATGGCGTAGTCGTTATTGGGCAGGGCAATGCGCGCGTTGGTGGTTTCGGTACGGAAAATGGCGGCGCTGAACGTCATGCTGTTGTCAAGCACATCCCACTTGGTGCCGATTTCGTAGGTTTTGTTTTTCTCAGGGGCCATGTCGGCGGCGTTTACCCCGACGCCGCGAGAGGGCGTCAGCGATTGGCTTTCGGCGCCTTCGCCAAGCAAAGCGTTGCCGGGCGTGGACGAGGTCGCATACGAGACGTAGACGCTGCCGTTTGGAGCGGGTTTATACACCAGGCCAAGTTGGTAGTTAACGAGCGTGTCGTCGCGACTGGTTGTTTTGGAATCGTTTTTCGGACTGTCGGTGAAGGTGGTTGAGTAGTCGTCGAGCCGAACTCCCACGCCGGCCTGCCACTGTTCATTGAATTCGATGGTGTCGAAGGCATAGAGCGATCGGGTGATGGCCTTGTTTTTTACTTCATTCAATGGGTCGGCGTTGCCGCTGAGCGTGTTGACCCAGGGGTCGTTCGGGTTGGGGTTATGCAAGGTGGTGCACATATAGCCCGAGGCGGCAGAGCATGTTCCTGCTGTAAAACGGTCGATGGCAAAGCTGTTTTTTTCGCCGCGTTCTTCTGAAAGCTCAATGCCGACATTGAAACTGTGTTTGAGCGAGCCGGTCTCGAACTTGCCCACAAGTTCGGTCTGATTGGCCAGGCTTTTAACGGAACTGACGCGGTTGTTGGCACGTCGCCATACGGTGCCATTGAGCACATTGCCCTTGCTGTCGTCGGGCAATGTCCAGACATACTCCTGGTCGGAATAGGTATAGCGGCTGGTATTGCGCAGGGTCAGCTTGTCGTTGAAGTCGTGCTCGATACCGATAGTGGCCATATCGGATTTTGTTTTGCGATAGTCGCTTGTCAGACCATAGAAGCTATGGCGATCGACATCGGCCGGTCCGGTGTGAGTCCGGTTGGCTTGGTAGCCTGGTTTTGTACTGTTTTTGCCGCCGTCATTGATCCATGAACTGGGGTAGGCATACGGAATTCCGCTATCGGGGGTATCGTCCGTTTGCATGTGGTAGAAGCTGAAGGTGACGCGTGTGGGCGAGTTCAGGCCCAGCGTCAATGTGGGAGCCACGCCCCAGCGCTTATTGTCGACCGCGTCGCGTCCGGCGATGTCCGCCTTGTGGTACATGGCATTTAAGCGAAAGGCCGCTTTGTCGGACAGCAGCCAGTTGCTGTCGACGGTGCCGCGGTAATAGTGGTCGGTGCCTATGCCTAGGCTGGCGCGCGTGAAGTCGTCGGCCTTGGCTGTTTTGCTGATAAGGTTGATGCTGCCGCCGGCGCCGCCTCGTCCGCCGTAGGCGCCGTCCGATCCTTTGATGACTTCGACCTGCTCAAGGTTGAATACTTCGCGCGATGTGGCGCCGATGTCGCGCAGGCCGTCGATATACGTGCTGCCTTGCGCGTCGTAGCCGCGAATGAAAGGGCGATCTCCCAAGGGGTTTCCGCCTTCGCCGGCGCCAAATGTGATGCCGGGCGAATTACGCAGCACATCGGTCAGCGATGATGCGGCCTGGTTTTGCATGAGCTCCTGGGGAATGATTTGCACCGATTTAGGAGTGTCGACCAGAGGGGCGGTAAACTTTTGCGATGCGGACTGCTTTACATCGTAGCTGGTTGGCGCCTCGCCATGCACTTGCACCGGCGCCAGTTCGGGAACGGTGTCCGATCCGGTTTTTTGAGCCATCGCCGAAAACGACGTCATGAACAGAGCGGGGGTGGCAATGGCCGTTGCCAGGCTGCCGGCAATATGGGTTCGAAAGAGTTGTATAGGTTGAGTCTGTTCTAGCACTTCTTTTTCCTGTAAATGAAAATAGTTCTTGTTTCGAGTCGTAATTTTATTTTATTTATTTGGTCGCGGCGATCGCATTTTTGTAAGTTGTAGATAAACTACAAAACATGGCTTGCCATTTCTTTATTGCGAATGGTTCTTGTTTCTGTTACTCTTCGTCGTTCATCTTGGCCTTCGGTCTGGGCCATTTTTCCATTTCGTTTACTTTTCTTGCCGCTGGATTCATGCCGTTTTCTGATGCCGAGCCCAAATATCGTCCTGCCTTGACCAAGGTCGCCGCTGTTGTATGTGTATTGGGCTTGCATATTGGGGTGCTGGGCGCCATCTTGTCGTCAAGCGAAACAAAGCCTGAAATTGAGATGCCCGAAGCGGTGGAAGTGCGTTTTGTCGAGATTGCACCGGATATCGTCGAGGCAATGGCCGATCCGGAGCCGGTGGAAGAGCCTCTTATTCAACCCCCGGAGCCTGAACCCGAGCCCGTGATCGAAGAGCTTGTGCCTGAACCCATTGTTGAGGAACCTGAGCCCGAGCCGGATCCGGTAGTCGAGGAGCCGGAACCGGAAGCGATTACACCCGAGCCGCCCAAGCCTGAACCAGAACCCAAGCCAAAACCCAAGCCAAAACCCAAACCAAAACCCAAGCCTGTGCAGAAACCCGCTCCACCCAAGCCGGTTACGCCTGCGTCAGCGCCGGTTGGCACGGCACCCGTGCAGGCCGTTCCTACCGCGCCGGCGCCTTCAGTCGACGCGAATAAGCCGCGTATGATTGGCAAAGTGGACTATTTGGGAAGGCGTCCCAACCCTGTCTATCCGAAGGCGTCGCTACGGCGCGGCGAGACGGGGCGAGTGATTGTACGGGTGCTGATTTCACCTCAAGGCACCGTTGCCAACGTTTCTGTGCGTAGTTCGTCGGGGTACTCGAGGCTGGATGAGTCCGCGTTGCGCGCGGTGCGTCAGGCCCGCTTTAAACCTTATACCGAAAATGGCGTTGCCTATTCCGCAATGGCCGATATTCCATTTGATTTTGTTTTATAGGAACAATTATGTTCGACGTTTTAAATAGCGCTGTGCACGTGTTGGCTCAGGCCGCAGATACGGTGGCGCAAACTCCCGCAATGGCCAATACGACAACGGCGGCGGCCGTGGAAAGCGGGGGCATGCTGCATTTCGTGGCGCAAAGCGATGTGGTTGGCAAAACGCTGTTTGCGATATTGATCCTGATGTCGCTGACGAGCTGGTATTTGATCTTTGTTAAGTCGTTTTTTAATTTTCGTACGCATCGCCGATCCAAAAAATTCCTGAATGAGTTCTGGGCGGCCAGTTCGCTGGAGCAAGTAGAAAACGAGATCAAGACGCACGGCGCGACCGAGCCTTTTTCACACTTGGCCAGCCATGCCATTCATGCGCGCAATCATCATGCCAAGTACGGGGCGCTGAAGCTTGAGGAAAAAGGCTCCACCGGGGCGTTCGTCACGCGTATTATTCGCAAAGTCATCGATGAGGAAACCGCCAAGCTGGAAAATGGCTTGACCATCCTGGCTTCGGTGGGGTCGACTGCGCCGTTCGTGGGTCTGTTCGGCACCGTGTGGGGCGTTTATCATGCACTGGTCGGCATCGGTTTGTCTGATGGGGTAACCGTCAGCCGTATTGCGGGACCGGTAGGCGAGGCGTTGATCATGACGGGGCTGGGCTTGGCGGTCGCGATTCCAGCCGTGTTGGCGTATAACGGCTTTGTGCGCACCAATCGTGTTTATCTGGCGCAGCTGGATGCCTTTGCCCACGATTTGTTCACCTTTCTCTCGACCGGCCAGCAGGTTGTCGAGTCGCACAAAAACAGCAATGTGCGCCGTGTGGCGCTGGCTGCGTCGAAACAGGACGAGTAATCATGGCGTTTGGCAGCTTTGACAATAGAAGCGGATCGCACACCGTATCCGAAATCAATATGGTGCCGTTGATTGACGTGATGCTGGTGTTGTTGGTCATATTTATTATTACCGCGCCTTTATTAAGCCATTCGATCAAGATCAATGTGCCTCAGGCGACGGCGCAACCGGTGGAACAGGACCCTAAAACCATCGACCTCGCCGTGGATGCGCAGGGGCAGATTTTCTGGAATGAAGAGCCTGTGCTGCTGGATCAGTTGGCAACCCGTTTTGCAGCCGAAGCGGGGCTGGATCCGCAGCCGGAGCTGCGTATTCGGGCCGATTTGAATACGCGCTATGAGGTATTGGCGCAGGTCATGAGCGCGGCCAAGGGCTCGGGTCTGAAGCGCATGGGTTTCATTACCCGGCCGGCCGAAGGCGGGGCCGGTGCACCGTCCGGTGTGCCGGCGGCGGTTTCATCCAGATAGCGGCAAGCCCCGGGAAGGGCGAAGCCTTCTCCCGGGTTTGACGACAGGATGGACTGATCAGATTTTTGTCAGGGTTGTAACCCGCTCTGAAATATCCCCATAAATCCGCCTATACAGCCAGGGTTCGATATAAACTCACGGCATGCGAGTTCTAGTAATTGAAGACGACACCACCCTGGGTCATGCTCTGCAAGAATTTTTAATAGAGCAGGGCTACGCCGTCGATTGGGTGCAGGATGGCGAAAGCGCCTTAGGCGCAACCGCCGGGCAAGTCTACGACCTTTTGTTGTTGGATTTGAATCTTCCGGGTTTAAGCGGACTCGATGTCCTGCGCCAGTTACGCAATACAGGCGTGCAGGTTCCCGTGCTGATCCTGACCGCGCGCGATGGCGTCGAAGACCGTGTGGCGGGCCTTGATGCCGGTGCCGACGACTACGTCACCAAGCCTTTCGAACTGCCCGAGCTGGCGGCCCGGGTGCGTGCTTTTGCGCGGCGCCACGCCGGCCAGGCGCAACCCCTGATTGAGGTCGGGCCGTTGTCGCTCGATATGCTGGGACGAGAGGTGCGCGCCAATGGCGAACGACTCGCACTTTCAGTGCGCGAGCTGTCCGTGCTTGAAATGCTCATGGGGCGCGCCGGCAGGGTCGTCACCAAACGCCAGATCGTCGACTCCTTATCCGCCTGGGATGCCGATTTCAGCGAAAATGCGGTCGAGGTGTATGTCTACCGTTTGCGCAAACGCCTGGAAGGCACGGGCTGCGGCATACAAACCATCCGCGGTTTCGGTTATTTGCTTGACGTTGACAGTGTCGGTTAATCATCTTGTTGCCTAGTGCGTTCTTGGTTCAAGCGTGCTCTCTGGAGTTCGGCGCATGCATGACAAATTAAGCCCCTCAACGCCCGCCCGTCCGGCGTTGATAGACCGGCTGACTTTGCTTATGCCCAAGGGGTCCCTGGCGCGACACTTGGTATTGCGGCTTTTGCCCCCTGTCTTGGTCTTGGTGGTGCTCGATTTGGCCGTTACATGGACAATGACCAGCAAAATAAACCTTGAAGACTGGTTGTTGCGCGATATTTTCTGGACCATGCTCTTAAGCCAGGTCCTGCTGGTTTCGCTCTTTACCTGGGTGCTTATTTCCGGTGTGCGCTCAGGATTGAAGTCGGCGACGCGTTTGTCTGAAGAAATCAATCAACGATCCATCGATGACTTGCAGCCGATCGAGATAAGCGGGCTGCCCAGCGAAATTGCCCCGGTTGTGAAGCATTTCAACGATTTGCTGCTGCGCCTGGATGATTCCATGCAGGCGCAAAAACGCTTTGTCGGTCACGCGGCCCATCAGCTCAGGACGCCATTAAGCGGTTTAAAGCTGGAGTCCGAGCTTATGCTGGCGCGTAGTTTGCCCGACGAGGTGCGTGTGCGGGCGGAACGCATTAAATCGGTCACCGATCGCATGATACGTCTGGGTCAGCAATTGCTGGTGCTGGCGCGAGTCGACTCGTCGACAAGGCCCCAGGATACCTTCCAGCGCATCGACTTGGCCGAATGGGCGCGTATTAGCGGCGCCGAATGGATACCGGCCGCACGAGCCCATCATATCGAGATGCAGTTTTCCGGACCCGACGAACCGGTCTGGATTGATGCCGATCCCTTATTGCTTGAAGAATTGCTGGGCAATATCGTCGACAATGCGCTGCGCTACGGAACCGGGGCGAAAACCATACGCTTGCAAATAAGCGCTACGCCTCCGTCCCTGGCAATCGAGGACGATGGAGCGGGCATCGACCCGTCGGATAGCGAACGTGTTTTTGAAGCTTTTTATCGATCGCCGCGCGCCAATCTCGAAGGTTCGGGACTGGGGCTGGCCATTGTTCGGGAAATTGCCCGGGCTCATGGCGCATGGTGGAGTCTGGTGAGCCGGCCGGTATTTACCGGAACGCGGATCACCATCGTTTTCCCAGGCCCCCGGCGGGGCGCAAAATTAACAAGGCATGAATGATGGGCAATATGAGCGCGACAAAGGAAGGCGGAAAGGTCGCACACTCGCCGGGCGTGGCGATTTTGATCGGTGCGTTGGGTGTCGTTTACGGCGATATCGGCACCAGCCCGCTATATACCGTGAAAGCCTCGCTTTCCGAGTTTGACGTGATTGGCACTGCCCAGATATTGGGTGTGCTTTCGCTCCTGTTCTGGATGCTGATGCTGGTGGTCTCGCTCAAGTATGTGACGTTGATCCTGCGGGCCGACAACAAGGGGGAGGGCGGCACGCTGGCTTTGATGGAACTGGCTATACGGGCCTCCTCGGGAAAAAGGCGCTGGTTGCTGATTGTGCTGGGGTTGATCGGAGCGGGCCTGTTTTATGGCGACACCATGATTACTCCGGCGATCTCCGTCTTGTCGGCGATCGAAGGGATTGGCATTGTGTCCCATACGCTGGATCCATGGGTGGTGCCCCTGGCCGTGGTGGTGATCACCATTTTGTTTCTGGTCCAGTCCCACGGTACAGGCGCCATAGGCAAGTGGTTTGGCCCGATCATGCTCCTGTGGTTTATCACCATGGGCGCTCTGGGAGCGTGGCGTATTGCGCAAACCCCGCAGATCTTGCTGGCGCTGAACCCGATTTGGGCCATTAATGTGATTGCCGATGCGCCATGGCAAACCTTTCTGCTTCTGGGCGCCGTTGTTTTGGCGCTGACGGGCGCCGAAACCTTGTATGCGGATATGGGGCATTTCGGACGCGGCGCCATTCGCCGCGCCTGGTTCGGCCTGGTGCTGCCCTCGTTGGTGCTGTGCTACTTTGGCCAGGGCGCTTTGTTGTTGTCCGACCCGTCGGCCATAAAGAACCCCTTCTTTTTATTGGCGCCCGATTGGGCCTTGGTGCCGCTGGTGGCCATGGCCACCGTGGCCACCATCATCGCATCGCAGTCCGTCATTTCAGGCGCTTTTTCGGTCACGCGCCAGGCCGTGCAATTGGGCTTTTGGCCGCGCATGGAGATCCTGCATACGTCCGCGAAAGAGGAAGGCCAGATTTATTTGCCGCGCGTCAATTCATTGCTGTGCATGGCGGTACTGATCATTGTCGTGGCCTTTGGCTCGTCTCAAAACCTGGCCCATGCCTATGGCTTTGCGGTCACGGGAACCATGCTGGTTACCTCGCTGCTGGCCTTTGTGGTGCTGCCGACCAAATCGAAAGGCGCGAAGCGTGTATTGTGGATGTCGTTGCTCAGCATTTTCCTGGTGCTGGATATCTTGCTGTTTTCGTCGAACACGCTGAAGGTATTCCATGGCGGCTGGCTGCCGCTGATTGTCGGCCTGGTCTTACTGACCTTGATGCTTACCTGGAAGCAGGGGCGCGAAAAAATGCATGAGAACCTGGCTGGCGACCAGCAGCCATTAAAGGAATTCATGACTTCGATCGAGCAATATCCGCCTACCCGGGTGCCCGGCACGGCGGTGTTCATGAGCATGATCGTGAACACCGTGCCGCCCGCGCTATTGCATAACTTAAAACACAATAAAGTGCTGCACGAACAGGTCTTGTTCCTGACCGTGCAAAGCGCCGACGAGCCTTATGTGCCTTATAACGAGAGGGTCAAGCTGGAACGCCTGAGCCGATCGAGCTGGCAGGCGGTGGCCCATTGGGGCTTCAAGCAAGAGCCCAATGTGCCGCAACTGCTTGAGCAAATGCACCAGCAGTATCCCGAACTTAATCTTGAGCCGATGCAGACGTCGTATTTCTTATCGCGCCAGACCATTATTGTGGTGCGCAAAGTTTCCTTGCGCATGCATTGGCGCCGCAGCCTGTTTGCCTTTATGGCGCGAAATGCAACACGCAGTACGCGTTTTTATAAGATTCCGCCCAATCGCGTGGTGGAGATGGGCATGCAAATGGAACTGTAGTGCAAAAAAAGGGACGTAACGAAACGTCCCTTTTTTGTCTTGGCAAACTGCCCGAAAAGGCGCTGAGGATTATTTCATTATGCCGCTGGGGCTGGCCGGAGTGCCTGGCGTAGCAGGCGTAGCGGGCATGGCGGGCATGGCGGGCGTCGTGGGTTCGCCGGGTATGGTGATCGTGGTTTCGCGCAACACGCCGCCGCCGCCTATGCTGCCTTGAACCGTTGTGTTCTGGCCCGCCATTTGCAACATGCAGTCTTGGCGCTGGTCTTCAGGCAGGGCATTGCAGCGCTGGGTGGCGTTTTGCTGGTAAGAGCCCGCCTGTCCGTTATTCAAGCGATTGCGGCGTGCCTCTTCAAGCGCTGCGCCTGCCTCTTGCTTGCAGGTGGCCTTGTCCTGATTGGTTTGGCCCGTGTTGCAACGCTCGATATCGAGCTTGTATTGAGCTTGCGGGCTTAATGGCGCGCTGGCGCCTGCAGGAGGAGTCCCTTGAGCGAGTACGGCGGCTGAAAATAAAAAGGCGCTAAGCAGCACGAACAGCGTCAGCGCCTGGCGCGGGTAATTTACGGCAATCGATCGGTGGTTCATATTCGCCTCCTTGGGAGTCATTAGCGTCACAATAACGATAATAACGTTGACTTAGTATAGAAGAATCCGCGCGCATCGATGTTACAAATTAATAAGACATTTATTCGCTACTGTCCACCGGCCTTCGTGGGTCGCGACTGATGGCCGCTTGCATCAGCAGCATCGCGGTAACGGGCGACGTAATCACCAGAAAAAAAGTGATCAGGATTTGGTGGATTACCGGGCGCCCCGCGACGGCGGATGAAACCAGAATGGATGCGAGCAAAACCGAGGCGACGCCTAAGGTGCTTCCCAATGTGGGCGCATGCATGCGCGAATAGAACCGCTTGAATCGCAGCAAGCCGACGGAGCCTATCAGGGTGAGGACTCCGCCGATAACGAGAAGAAGGCTGGCGGGAATGGTGACCCAAAGGGGCAGTGTCGTCATGGTTCGATGACCTCGCCGCGCAGCAGGAATTTGGCCATGGCGGCCGAACCGACAAAGCCGAACATGGCGATCAAAAAGGCAATATCGAAATAGATGTCGGTGCCAAATCGTATGCCTAATGTAAGCAGAATCAGCATGCCGTTGATGTACATCGTATCGAGCGCCAGCACCCGGTCTTGAGGGGTCGGTCCGCGCAACAGGCGCAGGGCGGCACAACCCAGTCCCAGGGCAAAGCAGCACAGCGCAAAGGTGCCTGCCCAAAGAAGTACGGTATTCATTCGAATATCTCCATTAAAGGGCCTTCATATCGGCGTTTGATCGTGTCGATCCAGATCGACTCGTCTTTAAGGTCCAGTACATGCAAGGTCATGATACGGTTTTCAGTAGAGAAACCCGACCAGACCGTGCCGGGCGTGTAGGTGACAATGCAGGCCAGCGCAGCCAGCGCATGCGGGTCGCGAATATCGATGGGAATCTTGATGAAACCGGGGGAGTGGGAACTATGGCCCCTCCAGATAAGCTTCGCAACCTGAATGTTGGAGCGGGTGATGTCGATGACCACATGGGCGATTAATTTGGCCAGGACGAGCAGGCGTTTTGGGCGGGAATAGATGGGCCGTAGCGCGGTCGCGGCCCAGGCCAGCAAGAGCGAGAGAGCCGCTCCCAGTACGATTTGACCTGTCGATAGGCTGTTGTTCAGCAGTAGCCATACACACAGCAGCAGGGCGGGCAGCAGCAGGCGGTAAAAATAATGTTTCATGGCGTCGTTCCCATGACAAGCGGACGTACGGGGATTTGGCCCAGTACGGCGTCAATATAGGATTGAGGCCGATCGAGCGATAACGCCGCGTCGTTCAGGTAGCTGGCAATGGGTCCGGCCCAGATGGCCAAGGCAACGCAGCCCAGGATCAGCGCAGCCACCGGCGCGGCCTCGCTCAGCCGCAGGCGCGGAGTAATGGAATCTTCATTGCTCCAGAACAGCCGTATGCCGGCACGCGATAACGCAATCATGGCCGCCAGGCTGGAGACCAGCACGGACGCGACCAGAGTCCATGCGGCAGCCGACGGCGCATCGGTGCGGGATGCGTCAAGCGCGGCCGACAGTAACTGGAATTTGGCAACAAAGCCCGACAAGGGCGGCAAGCCAATAACCAGCAGTGCGCAGGCAATAAAGGCCATGCCCAGAAAGGCCATGGCGGCAGGGATGGCCACGCCGACGACGTCGTCCGAGCGATCAGGGGCTTCGGGATCTTCGAGTTCAAAAGCCTCCAGACTGACTGCCAGTACGTCGGCGCCGAAGCTGCGCGTGCGTTCGATCATTTCGATCAGCATATAGAATGCTCCGATGGCCAGGACGGAACTGATCAGATAAAACAGCGCGGGCCCGGTCAGGATGACACCCGGCATGCCCAGGGCCGCCAGCAAGGTGCCCGACGAAACAATGATGCAATAGCCGATCAGGCGTTCGGTCTGCTGTGCGGCCAGCGTGCCGATGGTACCGAATATGAGGGTCGCCAGTCCGACCGGAAACATCCATTCGCCGCCGAATGCGGCGGGCGCGTCGGTAGGCAGCAATAAAGAGCCTATTCTGAGCAGCGCGTAGATCCCGACTTTGGTCATCACGGCGAAAATGGCCGCAACGGGCGCGCAGGCATTGGCATAGGTTGCCGGCAGCCAGAAGTTTAACGGCCAGGCGGCGGCTTTGATTAAAAACGCCATGCCCAATATGGCGGCGGCGGCTTCGAAAAGCTTGCGGTCGGGGCCGGCCAGTTGCCCGGCCTTGACGGCAAGGTCGGCCATGTTCAGTGTACCGGTGACACCATAAATCAATGCAATGGCAATCAGCAGCATGAAGGACGCAACCAGATTCGTGGCGATGTAGTGCAGGCCCGCCGCCACGCGCATTTCGCCGGATCCGTGCAGCATCAGGCCATACGAGGCGGCCAGAAGCACTTCGAAGAAAACGAATAGATTGAACAAGTCGCCGGTAAGAAAGGCGCCGTTCAAACCCATTAAAAGAAATTGGAACAAGGGGTGAAAATGAACGCCGGCTCGGTCCCAGCGGGCCGTGGAGTAGATGAGTGTGGCCAGGCCAAGCACGGCGCTGAGGGTCAGCATAATGGCCGACAAGCGGTCAACCACCAGGACAATGCCAAACGGCGCGGGCCAGTCGCCGAGCAGGTAAACCGCAATGGACTCGGGCCAGAGCGCCGGCTCGGATCCGGATGTGATCGACAGCAACTGGACGGCGATAGCCAATTGAAGCAGTACGGAGATCAGGACCAGTCCGACCCGTACCCGGCGGTGCGAATCTTTGACAAGTAAAAGCAGTGCGCCGGTCAAAAGCGGCACGATGACGGGGAGAACAGGAAGGTGGGCGAGCCAGGAAGTCATAGATTGGCCTCCCGTCCATCGACGTGGTCGTTGCCTGCCAGGCCGCGAGAGGCCAGAAGCACGACAAGAAACAGGGCGGTGGTGGCGAACCCGATCACAATGGCTGTCAAAACCAGCGCCTGCGGCACCGGATCGGCATACAGTGCAGGGTCGGAACCCTTGGCCGCGTCAATCACCGGAGCCGTTCCGATCGCCAGCCGGCCCATGCTGAATATGAACAGGTTCACCGCGTAAGACAGCAACGATAAGCCCATAATGACCTGAAAGGTGCGGGGGCGAAGTATCAGCCAGACTCCCGAACCGGTCAGCACGCCGATGGCCAGAGCAAGTACGATTTCCATCAGAACTCTCCCAGGGTGGACGCCGTTGGCGTGACAGGCGCTACCGGAGTTTTGCGTCGGAATCGGAGCGATTGGTGCGCCAGGGCCACCAAAATCAGCACCGTGGCGCCAATGACCAGCATATAGACTCCGATGTCGAAAAGCAGAACGCTTGATAAATGAATGGGTTCCAGTAAAGGCAGGACAAGGTCGACCGCGACGGCTGAAAGAAAGGGGCGCATTCCCCACCACGCCGACATGGACGCGCCGCCGGCGGCCAGCAGTCCCAGTGCAATCCAGTATTGGGGGTGTATGCTTTGGCGCGATTCGACCCACATCACGCCACCCACCATGTACTGCAGGATGATGGCGGTTGCCATAATCAGTCCGCCGACAAATCCGCCGCCCGGAAGGTTATGTCCGCGCAATAAGAAAAACAAGGAAACCAGGGCGGCCAGCGGCAGCAGCAGACGCACCAGCACGGCCGGCACTTTCATGGGGCCTGTGGGGAACAGCGCATCGGGATCGGACGCGTGCAGGGCCATCGCCTCTTTTTGGCTGGTGGTCGGACGTCGGCGCGGCGTAGGCGCTTTGATGCTTTCCGGCGGTGGACGAAAGCGCCGCAGCAGCGCGTATACCGTGAGCGAGACGATGCCTAATACGGTTATTTCGCCAAAAGTATCGAAGCCGCGAAAATCGACGAGGATGACGTTGACGATATTGGTTCCGCCTCCTTCGGGCAAGGCACTGCGCACAAAAAAACCGGAGATGCCTTCGTGGACGGTCGGGCGCGTCAGAACGGCGTAGGCGAGCGCGGCCAGGCCTGTACCGCTGAGCACGGCGACAATCAGATCGCGTGAACGACGCAGCAGCGTGGGCGCCTTGACGCTTTGGCCGGTCTCGTTCGATTCGACGCGCGGGGGCAGCCAGCGCAGGCCCAGCAGGATCAGCACGACGGTGACGACTTCCACGGCCAATTGGGTGAGCGCGAGGTCAGGTGCTGAAAACCAGGCGAAGGTCAGGCTGGTCGCCAGACCGGCGCCGCCCGCCAGAGCCAAGGAGGCAAGCCGGTGATACTTGGCCTGAAGGGCCGCGCCAATGGCGCAGGCGCCGCCGGCAATCCATAAGATGATGAAAAACAGGTTGGCTGGCGTTGACAGCCTAGGCTGCAGCCAGCCCCCCTGGAGCAAGGGCAGCATGGCAACGAGGAAGGTGAAAATTACGACCACCAGCAATTGACGCTGCAGTCTTGGCGAGAAGACCCGATCAAGCAGATAGGTGGCCAGCGTGTCCAGCCCTTCCAGCAGATTTTCAAAGGTGCGCCGCCCGTCGAAGCGGTAGATCAGCGGCGCTTCCCCGGGGTGCGCATGTTGGCGATGACGCAAGGCATATAGCAGGACAATGCCGCCGACCATGGCGGTAAAACTCATGAGCAAAGGCAAGTTGATGCCATGCCAGACTTGCAGGCTGTAGCTTGGGATGCCTTCGCCCAGAATGGAATAAGCGGCCGAGTGGAGCAGCGGACCCAGCGTATAGCCGGGAAAGATGCCCACCACCAGACAGGTCAGCACCAGCAAGGCGCTGGGCACCAGCATCCAGAATGGCGGTTCATGAGGCGCGCGCGGCAGGTCTTGCGCCGGTTTTCCAAAGAAAACCTGGGTGATGAAACGAAGCGAATAAGCGACGCTGAAAGCGCTGGCAATGACGGCCGCCAGGGGCAATGCATATTGCGTAATGGCTCCACCGCTGATAAAGACGGTTTCGGCAAAAAACATTTCCTTGGATAAAAAACCGTTCAGCAGCGGCACGCCGGCCATGGAGGCGGCGGCCACAATGGCCAGCGTGGCCGTAATGGGCATGACGTGACGCAGCCCCGACAGCCGTCCCAAGTCGCGCGTTCCGGTTTCGTGGTCGACAATACCGGCCGCCATGAAAAGCGAGGCCTTGAACGTGGCATGGTTCATCATGTGGAAGACGGCGGCAACCAGCGCCAGCTCGCTGTTCATGCCAAGCAAGAGGGTAATCAGGCCCAGATGGCTAATGGTGGAATAGGCCAGAACGCCCTTCATGTCTTGCTGGAAGGTGGCGGCGTAAGCGCCGATGACCAGCGAGCACAGGCCCGCGCCGCCGATGATCCAGAACCATTGTTCGGTGCCCGCTAGAATCGGCCAGAATCGCGCCAGCAAAAACACCCCGGCCTTGACCATGGTGGCCGAGTGCAGGTAGGCCGATACAGGAGTGGGCGCCGCCATGGCATTGGGGAGCCAGACATGAAACGGAAATTGCGCGCTTTTCGTCAGCGCGCCCAGCGCAATCAGGACGACGATGGTGGTGTACCAGGGGTGGTTGCGAACCAGGTCGCCCGATGCCAAGACCGCGTCGAGGTCATAACTGCCGACCACATGGCCCAGCATGAGAACCCCCGCCAGCAAGCAAAGCCCGCCGCCGCCCGTGATGGTGAACGACATGCGTGCGCCCCGACGGGCGTCCAGCCGGTGGTGCCAGTAGGCAATGAGCATGAAGGACGACAGGCTGGTGAGCTCCCAGAATACGACCAGTTGCACCAGGTTGCCCGACAGCACCACACCCAGCATGGAACCCATGAAAAACAGGAAAAAGGAAAAGAAACGTGAAACCGGGTCTTGCGGCGACATGTAGTAGCGCGCATATAAGACGACCAAAGCGCCCATGAGACTGATCAGCAGGGTAAAAAGCCAGGCATAACCGTCGAGCCGCAGGGTGAAATCCAGATTAAGGGTGGCGATCCAGGGGGTGGTGATCTTGACGACGCCGCCGCTGGCGACGTTGGGAAACTCGATAATGGCCAGAACCGCGCAGCTTATAGCAACCAGGCCTGAAAGCCACGCCTCAAGATTTCGGGCATTGGACGGCAGTAGCGCAGCCGCAAGGCTGCCTATAAAGGGCAGTGCAAGGATAAAAATCAGCGACATCGAGGCTCTATAAGGCGATTGAAAGTTTCGCTGTAATGATACGATATTTTCTGTTGCTTTCTTGGCCGAATCGGCAAAATAGGCCGACGATAGGCGGCAGTAACGTGCTCATTCGCGCAATCGGGCCCGATTTCGAGCCCTGATCCGGTATCGACTCGCATTAAATTAATTGACCCTTTTTTGGGCTGGCGTTTTGAGCGTCCTCATTCGCAGCAAGTAGACCGTGACGCCGATGCCTGGGATGAGCAGCAGCAGGCGCACCCAGGTAATGGGGATGCTATAGGCCGAGTAAAGCAGCGACAGCCATAAAAAAGCGAGGGTGATCAGCTTGGCTCGCAGCGGCAGGCCCCGGTTACTCTGGATGTTATCCAGGTATTGTCCGAACAGCCGGTTTTCAATTAGCCAGTCGTGCATGCGCTGGGAGCCGCGTAGATAGCAGGCCGAGGCCAGCAGTAAAAATGGCGTGGTCGGCAGCAGGGGAAGAAAAATGCCCACGACGGCCAGGAGCAGTGCGATGGTTCCGATAATATTGAGTAATATTTTCATTGCTGTCGCTGCGGTGCATGGCCTGCCTGGATTCAAGTACTTGAAGTGTAGTCATTCCTGGCGGCCTGCGCCGCGAAAAATGCGCGGAAACGCGATAAATGCTTATTTGGCCGAAGCCGAGAGTGCGGCTTTTATTTCGGCGCGCGATAGTTGCGGTGCGAATCCGGAAATAAAACTGTAGGCGTAAGAGCGCAGGTAAGCCCCTTTGCGCACGGCTAGCCGCGCGATATTGGGCGCGAACAAATGGGCGGCTTTGATCGAATGCAAACGGTGGGGGTTGTGGTGCTGGATGGCCATTGAGGCAATCAGGCCCACGCCCATCTCCAGTGCGACGTATTGTTGAATGACGTCTGAGTCCATGGCGGTCAGGACGATGTCGGCGCAAAGGTTTGCGTTTTTGAAGGCGTCGTCGATATGGCCGCGCCCCGTAAAGCCGACGTCGTAGGTAATCAGCGGATAAGCCGCCAGGTCGGCCAGGCCGACCGACGCCAGCGATAAAAGAGGGTGGCTTGGGGGCACGACGATGGTGTGGTTCCATTCGTAGCAGGGAAACGAAACCAGAGCGCTAAACTGGCTTAGCCCTTCGGTGGCGATGCCGATGTCGGCTTTGCCCGAGATAACCCAGTTCGCAATATGTTCAGGCGAGCTTTGCTGCAGGGCGATGCGTACCTGGGGAAAGGCTTTTTTGAACGACTGAACGGCATCGGGCAAGGCGTAACGGGCTTGCGTATGGGTAGTGGCGATGGTTAACGTGCCAGTGGTGTCGCGCGCATATTCCTGACCTGCTTTTTTCAGGTTTTCCGCCTCAAGCAGCAGGCGCTCAATGATGGGCAGAATTTCCTTGCCCGGTTCGGTCAACCCGGTCAGTCGTTTTCCGTTGCGTTCGAAAATCTCAATTTCAAGTTCTTCTTCCAGCTCGCGAATTTGCCGGCTGACTCCCGGCTGCGAGGTAAACAAGGCGTTGGCGACTTCCGTCAGGTTGTAGCCGCGTCGTGTCGCCTCTTGAATGGAGCGTAGTTGCTGGAAATTCATGGTTTCAACTAGGCGACCTGTTCAACGAAAATATCCAGCCGCCTGGGGTTGACCAGTAATGGTTCGCCGGTTTTGAGCTGCAGGCAACCGAATTGCTCATTCGAAATAATGGCCTCGATCAGTTCATGGTTGTCATCGCGCTCAAGCTCAAGCTGCGCCATCGGGCCCAGGGTGTGAGCATGACGCAAGCGGGCCAAAATGCCCTGGCCGTCCGGGGCGTAACGGGTGACATCGATATCGTGGGGACGCACATAACCCGCGCCTTGTGCATTTTGAGTCCGGGCATGTTCGGGCGCGGCAAAGAGCGCCGAGCCGGCCTCGAGAACGCCTTCGTGAATCCGCCCTTTGAACAGGTTTACATTGCCCAGGAAACCATAGACAAACGGTGAGGCAGGGTGGTTGTAAACCTCGCCCGGAGATCCTGTTTGCTCGACCCTGCCTTTATTCATCACCACGATTTGATCGGCCACTTCAAGCGCTTCTTCCTGGTCGTGGGTGACAAACAGGCTGGTCACGTTCAACTCATCGTGCAGGCGTCGCAGCCAGCGACGCAACTCTTTGCGCACCTTGGCGTCCAGCGCGCCGAAGGGTTCGTCAAGCAAGAGCACGCGCGGTTCGACGGCCAGCGCGCGGGCCAGGGCAATGCGCTGGCGCTGGCCGCCCGACAATTGGGACGGGTGGCGGTCGGCCAGCCAGTCCAGCTGCACCAGCTCCAGCAAACGCATGACTTTTTCGCGGATAAGGGCTTCGCCGGGGCGTGTGCTACGCGGCTTGACGCGAAGGCCGAACGCCACGTTTTCAAACACGCTCATGTGCTTGAACAGCACATAGTGCTGAAAGACAAAGCCTACTTGACGTTCGCGAACGTGGCGTGCCGAGGCGTCTTCACCCTCGAGCACGACTTGTCCGCCATCGGCCTGCTCCAGACCGGCAATGATGCGCAGCAGTGTGGTCTTGCCGCAGCCCGATGGCCCCAGAAGAGCCGATAGCTGGCCCGTTGGAAAGTTGAGCGATACCTTGTCCAGCGCGACGAAGTGGCCGAAGCGCTTATGGATGTGGTGCACTTCAATGCTCATTTGCATGCTCCTGCTGATGTTCAGGCGGTACTTTTGCATGTAGCCGCCATTCAATAAAGGACTTAAGGGCCAGCGTCACCAGCGCCAGCAAGGCCAGCAGCGATGCGACGGCGAAGGCGGCCGAGAAGTTGTATTCGTTATAAAGAATTTCGACGTGCAGCGGCATGGTGTTGGTTTCGCCGCGAATATGGCCGGAAACCACCGACACCGCACCAAACTCGCCCATGGCGCGTGCATTGCAAAGAATCACGCCATAAAGCAAACCCCACTTGATGTTGGGCAAAGTGACGTTCCAGAATGTTTGCCAGCCCGACGCGCCTAGTACCAGGGCCGCTTCTTCTTCCTCGGAGCCTTGCGATTGCATCAGCGGAATCAGTTCGCGGGCGACGAACGGGAAAGTGACGAAAATCGTCGCCAGGACAATGCCGGGGACGGCAAATAAAATCTTGATGTCATGCTCGGCCAGCCAGGGTCCCAGCCAGCCCTGCGCGCCGAACAGCAGCACATAGATCAGGCCGGATATGACCGGCGATACCGAAAAAGGCAGGTCGATCAGCGTAAGCAACAGGTTTTTACCCCGGAATTCGAACTTGGCGATAGCCCACGCTGCAGCCACCCCAAATACGATGTTTAGCGGGACGGCAATGGCGGCGGTAATCAGGGTGAGTTTGATGGCTGACAGGGCGTCCGGTTCGGTAATCGCGGCAAGGTAGGCGCTCCCGCCTTTTCTGAACGCTTCGGCAAAGACCGAAACCAGGGGAATGAATAGAAAAAGTGTCAGGAAGATGAATGCGATGGCAATCAAGAATCCCCGTACCCACGCGGGCTCGAGCGTGGCGGCGGGCGCTTGTGCCCGTTGTTGCGGAACGTGAGCGGGGATGGGCAAGGCGGTTGCGGTGCTGTTCATGTCATCCGTTCCCGAGCGCCTGTCCGCGGCGGCGTGTCCAGGACTGCAATAGATTAATGGCAAGCAGCAAGGAAAACGACGCCAGGAGCATCACCATGGCAATGGCTGTGGCCCCGGCATAGTCGTACTGTTCGAGCTTGGTGACAATGAAAAGAGGTGTGATTTCCGAGACCATAGGCATATTGCCGGCGATGAAAATGACCGAGCCGTACTCGCCGGTGGCCCGTGCAAACGCCAGGGCAAAGCCGGTCAGCAGCGCCGGCAGAATGCCGGGAAAAATGACGCGCAAAAATATCTGCAGGCGAGTGGCGCCCAGGCTGGCGGCGGCTTCTTCGAGTTCGCGTTCGGCCTCTTCGAGCACCGGTTGGACGGTGCGCACGACAAACGGAAGGCCGATAAACGTCAATGCAATCAACACGCCCAGCGGGGTAAAGGCCACCTTGATGCCCAGCGGCTCCAGATATCGGCCGATCCAGCCGTTGGGCGCGTAAAGGGCGGTGAGCGCAATACCTGCGACGGCGGTGGGCAAGGCAAAGGGCAGGTCAACCAGCGCATCGATCATCTTTTTTCCAGGAAACCGATAGCGGACCAGCACCCAGGCGACGACGCCGCCAAACACGGTATTCATCGCCGCCGCCAGCAGCGAAGCGCCAAAGGTCAAGCGATACGACGCCATGACGCGCTCAGAGGTGACGGCACTGACAAAGGCGCCCCAGCTCAGGGTGAAGGTCTTGAGAAACACCGCAGATAAAGGAAGAAGGACAATCAGCCCCAGGTACAGCAGCGTAAATCCCAGAGACAGGTTAAAGCCGGGAAGCACTCTGAACGCTTTCTTTTTTACGGTGGGATAAGGCAGCAGGGCAATATGCATAAGGGCTCGGTCAATGATCAGTGCGGCTCGGCGGTGTCCGGCTGAAGAGTGTCATGGTTGCAGTACGTGGTTATAAAGAGAACGATTTTTTTGGCATTTTCTTAGTCGCATTGTGAATAACGGATCTCGGCTGCCCGGGGACGATGCGCCAGCCTAGGGGGCTGGGCGCATGTTGTCGGCGTAAAGGAGTAGGCTTTTCCCGGTTGCCTATTTTTTACCGGGTTGATAAATTTGATCGAACACGCCGCCGTCAGAGAAATGTTTCTTTTGCACCGCTGTCCAGTCACCGGCGATGTCGCTAAGCGTGAACAGTGTCAGTTTTGGGAACTGGTTCGCGTATTTTTGGCGCGCTTTCTCGGCGACAGGACGGTAATAGTTTTTACCGGCGATGTCCTGCCCGACATCCGAATAGAGGTAGTTCAGATAGGCCTCGGCGAATGGGCGCGTTCCGCGTTTGTCGACCACTTTATCCACCACCGCAACGGGCGGCTCAGCCAGAATGCTTACTGATGGCGCGACAATTTCGACTTTATCGGGCCCCAGTTCCTTAATCGCCAGCAAGGCCTCGTTTTCCCATGCGAGCAAGACATCGCCAATGCCGCGTTCTACGAAGGTGGTGGTCGATCCGCGTGCGCCCGAATCCAGCACAGGTACGTTTTTAAACAATTTGTTTATGAATTCTTTCGCGGCGTCTTCATTGCCCCCCGGTTTCTTAAGGGCGTAGCCCCAGGCGGCCAGGTAGTTCCAGCGTGCGCCGCCCGATGTCTTGGGGTTGGGAGTAATCACCGAGAGGCCGGGTTTGACGAGGTCGTCCCAGTCTTTAATGCCTTTCGGGTTGCCTTTGCGCACCAGGAAAACGATGGTGGAGGTATAGGGCGAGCTATTGTGCGGCAGGCGTTTCTGCCAATCCCCAGCGATAATTCCCCGCGTGGCGATAGCGTCGATGTCCGAAGCCAGTGCCAGGGTCACCACATCGGCGTCGATGCCGTCAATGACCGTACGCGCCTGTTTGCCCGAACCTCCGTGAGATTGCCTGATTTTGACGGTGTCGCCGGTCCTGGTGTTCCAGTCTTGAGCGAAAGCCTGGTTGAATTCTTGATACAGTTCGCGTGTCGGGTCGTACGAGACGTTAAGTAAGGACAGCTCTGCCGCATAAGACGTGGATATTGCTACGGCGGTAAGCAATGTGGTCTGAATCAGTATTCTGAATGGCATCTGTTTTGCCTCTAAAACGAATGGGTTTTGGAGTGAACAGATTAGCGACCTCGTGTGCCGGATAAAACGAATGTTTTCGCGGTTGCATAGTTGAATTACGCATATGGCTGCTCAGCAGATGTTACAGGATTCCCTTATGCACAATGAATTGCTACAGCAGCCTATTCAAAGGGATTGTTTTTGCATGTGTAGATACATTGTCATCGGCCTTTAAACCCCTCGCGTTGTGCAGCGATGCAAGCAAGGCGCCGTATTGCCGCGCGTCCGTCATGGTGAAAAATTGACTTACATCCCATAACATTGGAATTTGACGCGACGATTTGTGTGGCTTAGGCTGAAAAGAACTGATCACTATTGGTCAGGCCTTTTAGAAGGACTGCGAAAACAGTATTCCGTGTCGAGGCATGGTTTTTTTCGCAGTCCATAGCAAGGAGCGAAAACCATGAATCAAGATACATTCGAAGGTCAATGGAAGCAACTGGCGGGTAAGGCGAAGATGGCATGGGGCGAGCTCACCGACGATGACCTGGCCAAGGTGAACGGGAATGCTCAAAAACTGTCCGGGATCATTCAGGAACGGTATGGGCGTACCAAAGAGCAGGCCGAGAAGGAAATTGACGACTTCATCAGCCGTAATTGAATATTCTGGGACGTTTTAAAAAGAACACACTGACCGGAGAAGCCTTATGTTGAATTATGCGATCGTCTTTTTCATTATCGCGATTATCGCGGCGGTTCTGGGGTTTGGCGGTATTGCGGCGGGTGCCGCCTCAATAGCCAAAATTCTATTTTTTGTGTTTTTGGTCTTGGCGCTGTTGTCGCTCTTGAGCGGGGTATTTAGAAAATAGCTCGAGAGGGTTCTTTGCGCCTTGATTGCGTAGCAGAGATGGCCGTTTAAATCATCCGTGTTTGAGTTTTTGCCCGGCTTTTGGCCGGGCTTTTTTTGTTCGCTCTAGGATGGGCGACACAGAAAGCCGGGAAGTGCAGAGCGCTTCCCGGCTTTGGCCGCTTGTGCTGCTTACGTGTTCAGCGCAATGCGCTTCACGCGAGACTGAGCCGCCTGGTCTTTGGGCAGGACAATGTCCAATATGCCGTTCTTGAAACTGGCTTCAACCTTGTCCTGGTCAATGTCATAGCCCAGACGGATACGGCGCTCAAAACGTCCATAGAAACGTTCTGAGAACTGCTTGGCCGTATCTTCTTGTTCCGAGCGTTTTTCACCGCGCAGAGTCAAGACGTCGTCCTCCAGCAACAGCTCAATGTCTTTTTCTTCCATACCCGGAAGCTCGGCCGTGATGCGCAACGCCTTGTCGTCATCCGACACTTCGACGCGAGGCCAACTGCCGCTGAAAGCGCTTGCCATGGTTTCGCGGGGAAAACCGATATCGAAATCTTTGAACATATCCTCGAACAGCCGGTTCATGTCACGCTGTAGCGAAAAGAACGGATGCTCGACACCGCGGGGCGAAGCCGGAGCCAGGCTGCGCCGGCCTCGAGGGATAAGATCACGGGCACTCATAATAACCTCCTATCCAAAATAGTCATGACGCCCGCCGGCGATGGCTACCCATGCCGGCCGGGAACCGATTGCTCGACGACTCAAGAGAATCTGCTCGAGCGCTTATCTCCTATTTAAGAGCGGCAGCCCTAATTTCAAGAGGCTGTTCGGCCTGAAATCGGCCGCCCTGCGCGGGTTTATCTCTATTCAGAGAACGACTTGAAAGGCATACAGTAATCGGCGCAGTTGTAGTCGCGGCACCCTTGCAGGACAAAAAACCCAGGGAGTATCCGATGATTCACGAAAATCTTGAAGTCACCCATATAGATGGTTCGCTGCACAACGTAGACTTGGCCCCCTTGCCGCATTTAAAGCGTAAATGGGGCTGGTTTGAAATCTTCAATGTCTGGTCGAACGACATACAAAGCCTTTTCGGATACACGCTTGCCGCGACACTGTTCATTTCGTACGGGCTCAGCGGCGTAACGGTATTTGCCGGCATCATTCTGGCGGGTTTTATTGTCATGGTGCTGGTCAATCTGACAGGCCGGCCCAGCGTCAAATATGGCATTCCTTATCCGGTCATGGCGCGTGCCAGCATGGGCGTGCGCGGCGCGAAATTCCCCGCGTTGGTGCGCGGCATTGTCGCCATCTTCTGGTACGGGGTGCAAACGTATTTTGCCTCCACAGCGGTGGCTTTGCTTATCAATTCATTGTTCCATATCTCGGATGGCGCAACGTTTCTCGGAATGACCGCGGTAGGCTGGATTTCCTACGCCTTCGTCTGCGTCTTCCAGGTTGTGTTGTTCTTGCGGGGAATCGACTGGATCGGCCGGTTCCTGAATTGGGCCGGGCCTCTGGTGTACCTGGTCATGATTGCTCTTTTAATTGTTATCTGGAGCAAAACCGGTAACGGCCTTATTACCGAAATCGACAGCATTTTTCAGGGCAGGGGAACCTACGCCGGCGGCCCCATCGCGGCCTTTGCGGCGGTAGTCGGGACCATGGTTGCCTATTTTGCGGCGGTCATCATCAATTTTGGTGACTTTTCGCGCTTCGTTAAGTCGGAAAATCATATGCGGCTGGGAAATCTGCTCGGTCTTCCTTTGGGCCTGGCCGTGTTTTCTTTTCTGGCGCTGTTCATTACGGCGGGCACGGCGGTCTTATATGGCGAAATGCTGACCAATCCTACCGATATCATCGGCAAGGTCGATAACCTGCTCTTGACGGTCGTTGCCGCCATTACTTTCTTTGTCGCGACCGTGGGTATCAACCTGGTGGCCAACTTCATTCCGCCGGCTTACGACCTGGCTAATTTGGCGCCCTCGCACATCAGCGCGCGTGCCGGCGGCTTCATCGCCGCGTTCATTGCGTTTTTTATCGGCGGCCTGTGGGTGTCGGCTATCAGCAATATGGGAATAGCGGGTTTCGTCGATACGCTGGGCGCGGTGCTTGCGCCGTTATACGGAATCATGGTCGCCGACTACTATTTGATTCAGCGGCAGAAGTTGAACATTCAAGATCTGTTTTCTTCGGACCCTGGCGGCGCTTACTATTTTAATAAAGGGTGGAACACGAAGGCCTTGATTGCCTTTGCCATTGCTTCGACTTTTTCCGTTGCCTCGGTCTGGACGCCGGCGCTGAAGGCGTTATCGGGCTTTTCGTGGCTGTTTGGCGCATTGCTGGGCGGAGCCCTGCATTATTACCTGATGCAAAACTCCAAACGCGCGCCCGAATTACTGGTGGAAAGCGAGCGCCAGATTTAATCGTACTATCTGTTCGGTTTTAACAGCACCCCTGGGTCGGTAAGCGACCCGGGGGTGCTGTTTTTTTGTCAGCTGCATAGGCGCCACGCGCACAAACAATTGTTATGTAAGGCTTGCGTAAGTTTCAAATTGTACTAATAGTACCGTGCTTCCAATCTGTATTAACAAAGCATTCGAGTATCAGAAGTACCTTAATCAAAATAATAAGCAACACCTGTTATTGCAATGCCCAGGCCGTATCCACACGGGCTTAAATCGCAGCAAAACGACTAGGTATATTACAAAGGAGCGACATAATGGACGACAATCAATCAATCAAGAATCGTACTGCCAACCAGGGACGCCGCAATGCGCTCAAGATAGGTGCTGGCGCGGCGGGCAGCATGCTCGTGTCAGGGGTGCCGGGGGTTGCCCTGGCGGCGGAAGAAAAGAAACCGGTAGGCAATTACCCTGCCGGCGTGGCCGGCGACTCGGTCTTTGTAGGCTTGCCTTTGGACCTTACCGGCCCGTATTCGGCCGAAGGCGCCGACGAGCGCAAGGGCTACGAACTGGCCATCGAGCAGATCAATGCCGGGGCGGAAGAAATGAAGAAAATTTCGCCGCTGACGACCAAAGGTATTTTGGGCAAGACGGTCAAGTTCGGGGTGGCCGATGCTGAAACCAAGCCGAACACGGCCGTGCAAGCCGCCAGCCGCTTTATTCACGACAATAAAGCCATGATGATTTCCGGAAGCGTCAGCAGCGCGGTGGCAATTGCCCTGCAGAAAGTATGCGACCGTGAAAAAACCATTTATCTGGCGGCCATTAGCGGATCGAACGAAACCACCGGTGTCGACTGCCAGCGCTATGGTTTTCGTTTGTGTCATTTTGCCTATTCGGCTTCCAAGGCGATTGCGCCCGTGATTGCCAAGTCGCTGGGCAAGGATCGCAAGGCGGTGTACCTGGTTCCCGATTACACCTATGGCCACACCACCTACGATTCCATGGTCGAGTTCACCGAAAAAGAAGGTTGGAAAACGGTGGGCGAGCAGGTGCACCCGCTCGGCGCCAAAGACTACAGCTCTTACCTTATCAATATTGCCAATAGCGGCGCCGATACCCTGGTCGTCGTGGCTTATGGCGCCGATGCCGCCAACTCCATCAAGCAGGCCAAGCAGTTCGGCATTCTCGACAAAATGGCTCTGGTGGTGCCCTACATGGCGCCGTTCCTTGGCGAAGAAGTCGGTCCTGAAATCATGCAGGGCGTCTTCGGCGCAACCGGCTTCTGGTGGACGCTGCAAGACAAATACCCCATCGCCAAAGACTTTGTCACGGCTTTCGAGAAAAAATATGGCGGCAAGCCGCATGACTCCGCTTATATCGCCTATCTGCAAACGGCGCTGTGGGCCGATGCATGCGAACGGGCCGGTTCGTTCTACCCCCCCGATGTCATCAAGGCGTACGAGAAAGGCGAAAAACGCCAGGGTCCCGTAGGCGAGGTTTATTTCCGCGGCGAAGACCACCAGGGCGTCATTAATTTCCCGATCGTGCGCGGCAAGAAACCGGCCGACATGAAAAGCAAAGACGATATTTTTGACATTGTCGAGGTCGTCAATGGCGCGGACGTCGTGCCGGCGCTTGGCGTTCTGGGTTGCAAGCTGGGAGCCTACGTTTAAGTTTCAGCGACCGTGTCCAGGGCACTAACTTCAAAAGGAGGAGCTTGAATGCCGAGCATGTCGTTATTCTTATCTCAGCTATTCAACGGGCTGGCCACCGGCCTGTTGCTGGCGCTCATCAGTACTGGCTTGACCATTATCTACGGCACGCTCGGTGTTGTTAACTTTGCGCATGGGGCTTTGTTTGTTGTCGGAGCCTATGCCGGCTACACGGCTTACGGCATCACGGAGTCCTTCGTGATCGCCATTGCGGTCGGTGCGCTGTTTACGCTGTTTGTCGGGCTGGTCATTGAACGCGGGTTGATGCGCTTGTACTACGGGCGTCCTCCCGAGGACCAGATCCTGGTCACGTTCGGGATCGGCATGATCCTCGTCGAGATCGTCCGGTCCATTTACGGCGGCGTCAGTCTGTCGATGCCGACCCCCGAGTGGGGGCAGGGCATCGTCAATCTTGGCTCGCTGGTCTACCCCTTGTACCGCATGCAGGCCCTGGGGATTGCGGCCGGCACGTTGGTGGTGCTGTATTTCATCTTGTATCGAACCAGCCTGGGGCTCATTGTGCGCGCCGGAATCGAAGACTCGCAGATGGTCAATATCCTGGGCATCAACGTTAAGCGCACCTTTCTGCTTGTGTTCGGAATAGGAGCGATGGCGGCCGGCTATGCGGGCGTCATTGATTCGCCCATTGTCACGCTGGCGCCCGATATGGGGCATCGCATCCTGGTCGACTCATTTGTGGTCGTGGTCATTGGCGGTGTCGGGTCGTTTCCGGGCGCCATTATCGGCGGCCTCATCGCCGGTCAAATTCTCAGTCTCACTTCCATGTTCAATCCTGCCTATTCCGATGTCATGCTATTTGTGGTGATGGCGCTTGTTCTGATCTTTCGTCCTCAAGGGCTCATGGGACAGGAGGGGCGCGAATGAAACCGAAAAATCAATGGGGCGGTGTCGTACACCGTCAGATTCCCGAAATGGTCGTTGGCCTATGCCTGATCGCGGCGCCGTTTGTCTTGCCGCATTTGGGCATGAGCGCCGATTTGCTGACGCGCATCCTGATCTGGGGCTTATTCGGCCTGGGTTTCGACCTGTTGTTTGGCTATACCGGGTTGTTGTCCTTTGGGCAGTCGGCGTTTTATGGCACGGGCGGGTTCGTCGCGGCTTACCTGTTAACGGCTAATCTGGTCCCGCATATGCTGCTGGCGCTGCTTATCGGCACCGTCGTGGCGGCGCTGGCCGGTCTGGTCATTGGCTATCTGACCTTGCGACGCACCGGCATTTACTTTGCCATGAGCACGCTGGCCTTCGGCGAGATGTTTTATTTTCTGCAGAACTCGTCCTTTAAGGAATATACCGGTGGAGAAAATGGCATTGCCGGAGTCCCACCCCCTGAAATAGCCCTTGGGTTTACGACGATCAGCATTTCCAGCGGTTGGCCCATGTACTGGTTCGTCGCGATCTTCTTCTTCATCGGCTACCTTATTGCGCGGCGTATCGTGCGTTCGCCATTCGGCGCGGTGTTGAAGGCCATTCGCGGCAACCCGCGGCGGGCCATGGCCCTGGGGCATTCGATCCAGGGGTATAAGCTGACGGTGTTCGTCATCGCGGCGGCTTACGGGGGCCTGGCGGGCGGCTTGCTGGGGATCTTCCAGGCCTATATGCCGCCCGACGCCTTTGCGCTGGACACCTCCGCGCAATTGGTTATACAGACCGTCATGGGCGGCGCCGGCACCTTGCTGGGGCCTCTTTTCGGAGCCACGATCTGGTTGTTCCTGTACGAGGGGTTGCAGCAGGTGGGCAATATAGGCTCGTACTGGAAGCTGATACTGGGCATAGTCTTTGTGGTGCTGGTGACGGTGTTTCGTCATGGGGTGGCCGGCGCCGTTATCGAGGCATACCGGCGCCGGCGCCAGGTACGCACCGAGGTCGACGCCGAAGCCAATACGCGCGTCATGGCGCCGCTTGATATCGTTGCGCCGATTAGCGGCCGTAAGGGCGGGCCGGTGTTGGAGGCGCGCGGTATTACCAAGCAATACGGCGGCTTGACGGCCGTCAACGACGTGACGTTTTCGCTGTCCGATGGCGAAGTGCGGGGGGTGATCGGCCCGAACGGCGCCGGAAAATCCACTTTCTTCGCGATGCTGGCCGGCGAGCTGACCACCACCAAGGGCCAGGTCTCTTTCCGCGGCCAGGAGATTACCGGAATCGGCGTTACGGCGGTTTGCCAGCTGGGCATGAGCAAAAGCTATCAAATCAACCAGTTGTTCGAGCGGCAAACAGTCAGGCAGAACGCCATGATTCCGGTGCTTGCCCGCAGTCGGGGCAGGTTCCGTACCGATATGCTGCGCAGCCTGCACCATTCCATTGCCCTGGATGAGCAGGTCAATGCGGCGATCGATCTGGTCGGGCTAACGCATCGCGCCGATACCCTTGTCTCGGAGCTTCCCTACGGAGAAAAACGCCGGCTGGAAATCGGTCTTGCGCTGGCGACCGGGGCGAATGTTCTGTTGTTCGACGAGCCGTTGGCCGGTCTTGGGCCTGAAGAGCGCGTGCAGGTTGTGGCGTTGCTTAAATCGATACGCCCAGGGCGCAGCATGGTCATTGTCGAGCACGACATGGACGCCATGTTCGCATTGGCCGAGCGCATTACCGTACTGTACGAAGGCCGCACACTGGCCGAAGGCACGCCCGACGAAATTCGGGCGAATCCGGCGGTTCAAGCCGCCTACCTCGGAGGGATGGACGAGCATGAGCTTGCTTGAGGTCGATAAAATCAACAGCTATTACGGCGATTCGCACATTTTGTTCGATGTGTCTATGCGCGTGGAAAAAAACGAGGTGGTGGCGTTGCTGGGCCGTAATGGCGCGGGCAAAAGCACAACGCTGAAGTCCTTGATGGGAGTGGTGCGGCCCAGAAGCGGCATCATCCGCCATAACGGAGTCGAGGTGCAGCATCTGCCGCCGTACGAGCTGGCTAAAAGGGGGATTCAGCTTGTTCCTGAAGAGCGCCGTATTTTTGGGCAAATCACCGTCCAGGAGAACCTTCAGCTTGCCGCCATGACGGCCCCCGAGGCGCGCACACTGGACGAGATCTACGGGACGTTTCCGCGTTTGGCTGAACGTAAAGGCAATCGTGGCAAGCAACTTTCCGGAGGGGAGCAGCAAATGCTGGCTATTGCGCGGGCCATGATACGCAATGCCAATATTATTTTGCTCGATGAACCTTTTGAAGGCTTGGCGCCGCTGATTGTGCGCGACTTAATGGAGGTTTGCCATAACCTGGCTAAAAGCGGCAATACCATTGTGATTGTCGAACAAAACGTTCGTGCGGCACTGTCGCTGGCCGATCGTTGCTACATCATCAACAATGGACACATGGTTTACGAAGGCACGCCTACCGAGTTGCATGCCGACAATACTGTGATTGAAAAGTATCTCGGCGTAAAAGTATAGATACTTTCTATCTGCACAAACACAGGGCCCGCTTTTGGCGGGCCCTGTGTTTGTGCAAGGTGTTTTTATAAGACCTGGATCGCGTCTTGGGCGATGGCATGCGCTTCGTCGACCGAGAAAATGACCGAGGGGTCAATATCTTTCAAACTTGCGCAGCCCGTTAGCGCCATGGCAATTTCCAATTCGGTTCGCAACATGTGCAAGACGTGAACAACGCCGGTTGCACCGGCTGCGGCCAATCCGTATACATAGGGGCGCCCGATAAGCGTGGCGGTGGCGCCCAGCGCCAGGGCTTTGAATACATCGGTTCCGCGTCGAATGCCGCCGTCAAGCAGAATGGGAACGCGTTTGTTGACCGTTTTGGCGATGGCCGGCAGGGCGTCCAGGGTGGCCGGCAGGGTGTCAAGCGTGCGTCCCCCATGATTCGATACGATGATGCCGGATGCCCCCCAGTCCAGCGCTTGTTGCGCATCGGCCCCCGTCATGATGCCCTTGACCAGAACGGGCAGCCGGGTATGTTCAACCAGCCATTGAATGTCTTGCCAGGTCGGGGCGTTAGCCAGCAGGCCGCTGCCGAATAACGGACTGGTTCCGGCCTGGGCCGTATGCGCCGGCGGTGGACGCATGCCTCGTAAATTCACCGCGTCAATGTCCGCGGGCAACGAGAAGCCGGCGCGCTGCTCGCGGTTGCGCACACCGCTGACGGGGGCGTCGACGGTAACGACCAGGGCTTGGTATCCGGCGGCTTCACATCGGTGTACCAGGTCAAGGGTGAAGTCGCGGTCCGGCTGGATGTAAAGTTGAAACCACAGCGCAGTCCGCGCCATGGTGGCAATATCTTCCAGCGCGGTGCTGGCTTGTGTGCTGACGACCATGCCGGCCTGCATGGCCGTGGCGCCCAGGGTGGTGGCCAATTCTCCGTCCGGGTGGGCCAGCTTTTGATACGCCACTGGCGCCAGCAGGATGGGGTATTCAAAACGGTGGCCAAACAGCTCGACGCGCGTGTGTGCGCCCTTCAGATCGACCAGGACGCGTTGCCGCAGTCGCACGCGGTTGAAGGCGGCATGATTATCGGCGAGCGTTTGTTCGTCGCCAGCCCCTCCGTGCATATAAGCCCATGCCGGCGCACTCATGCGTTCGCGCGCAAAGGATTCGTAGTCGGCGACGGCCGCTATGCTGGCTGGAATGTGTTCAAGGGGCGGCAAGGGACGTGAGATCATGGTTGGCGCCTTTAAAAGAGAAACCCTGCGGTCGTTTGTGTGATTGGCCCGGCCAGTCGCAAGCGAGTCAGGTATTGGACCACTCCCGGATCAGGTTATGGTACACCCCCGTCAGTTGCGGCATGGTTTCGTGATCGGGCACGGATTGGCCGACCCGTTGAATGGCGGTATCCAGTTCCCAAAGCAGGGCGCGTCGATGGTCTTCGCGCACCAGGCTTTGAATCCAGAAAAACGACGCCAGCCGCGCACCGCGCGTGACGGGCGTGACATGATGCAGGCTGCTGCCCGGGTAGACCACCATGTGGCCGGCCGGAAGTTTGACGCGATGGCTGCCGTATGTGTCTTGCACGACCAATTCGCCGCCATCGTATTCTTCCGGATCGCAAAGGAACAGCGTGGCGGAAATGTCGCTGCGCACGCGCTGGGCGGTGCCGGGCACACCGAAAATGGCGTTATCGATATGGTCGCCATAGTCGCCCCCGCCTTCGTAACGGTTGAATCGCGGCGGCAAAATGCGCAAGGGCAGGGTGGCGGAAATGAACGTTGGGTTCTGGCTTAACACGCCCGAGATGAAATCGCCGACCTGTTGCGCGGCCGGATGATCCAGCGGCAATTGCAGGTTGTTCTTGACTTTGACGGCAACGTGGCCCGCTGTGCTGCGTCCGTCAGCCCAATCGGCCTGCTCCAGCGCTTGCCGGCATTGCCTGACCTGATCTGCACTAAGCACGTCGGGGATTTTCAGCATCATGGTGATATTTCCTTGCTAGCCTGCTTTGGCGTTGAGCGTCGGGCTGTGCCCGGCGCCGGCATGAAATCAAATAGTACACATTCTTCTTCTGGCCGTTAATCGTCCAGGCTCTGGATGCTGGTTTTAAAGTCGGAAAAATCGAAGGCCGGACGCGAGGGCCGAATGCATTGGACCACGAGAGTGACAAGCACGGGGACGAAGGCGGCCAGAAGGAAAGATTCCAGCAAGTATTCGGGTTTGGCGTTCGGCCCGGGAAAGAGCAACAGCCCTGCAACCAGGCCGCACGCGGTGCTGATGACCGCTGTTTTTCCGTCGTAGCGGCGGTTGAATAAACCGAAAAACACGGGGAACGCGGCCGCCGAGCAAAGCAGGTCGGCCAGCAGAAACAGGTAGAGCACGTTGTAGCCTTGCGCGGCGGCGATCAAGACAGGAACGGCCAACAAGAAAATCAGCCTGCGCGACAGGCGCATCAGGGTTGATTTTTGGGTTTGCGGCAGCAAGCGGCGCACATCGACCGCAATAAGGCTCGAGACCGCGCTGATGACGGTATCGGCTGTGCTCATGACGAGCGCCAGGCCCAGCGGTATCAGGGCGATGGCAAACCAAGTGGGAAGATGGGGCATGACAAGGCTGAACAGCGCAACCGAGCTGTCGCCTGAATGGCCCAATCCCACAAAGGCCAGGCCGAACAGACCCATGATGAAAATGATTGGAGCCGCCAGGAAGCCGCCCAGCAGGAAGCCGCGGCGCATGATGCGCGTATCGCGCGCCGCGTAAACGCGCTGCCAGTTACCCTGGTGAAACAGGCCGGTCAGTAAAATGGCCACGAAGAATGTCAGCCCCGCCTTGACGCCTATGGGATCGGACAGGCTGAGCAGTTGCGGGGCTTTTTCTTGTAAACCGGACAGGACGGGCGCCATGCCGCCTGCCGCTTGCCAGCCCAGCACCACCAGCAAGCCAAGCAGCGGCACAATCACGAGCATTTGCACCTTGTCGGTGAAAATGGATGCGCGCAGGCCGCCGTATGAGGTGTAGAGCAAGGTCGCGCCCATGACGATCGCGGCGGTGGCCCATAGCGGAACAGGCGCCAGCAGGGCCACCAGCTTGGCAATGGCGGTAATTTCCGCCGTCAGCGCAATAAACATGTAAAACAACATGATTATCAAGGTCAGCACATACATGGACTTGCCGTAACGCAGGATGACAAACTCCGTGAGCGTGTGCCCTTGGGGGATCAGTTCGCGCATGCGTCGTCCCAGTGGAATCATCAGCAGTCGCGGCGACATGGCGCCCAGCGCATAGCCGATGACGGCGGCCAGTCCGCCCCACGTTGCCGCCTGGGCCGGAGCAAACAAAATCCAGGCGCCCAGCGTCGAGGCCAGCAGCGTCAGGATGGTGGCGGTCGCGCTCTGACTGTTGCGGGCAATGACATAGTCTTCAAGGCTGTCGCGGTTGCGCCGCGCGTAGACCATGCCGGACACCGCGAAGCCCGCCGAGAACAGCAGTAGCCAAAGTAAGGTTGATGAGGTTGCAAGCATTCAATTTCCCCTGCGTTCCTGAAAATTCAGGCGCTAAACTCGCCATGGCGCTGTCCTGTTGAAGGCGGCGCACGCAAAACGAAAGGGAAAGACGGCATGAGTATTGGATTTCCTTCCCTTCGCCGGCATTACCCGGATCAGGTTCAAAGGGTTACTGCACAAGTTTGCAGAATCTCAGCCCACTATCGGGCTCCCCCAGGAACTGGCGCAAAGCTTAGGGTAAAGGCAGAGGGTTTGTCAATCTTTTATGGCGGGCGTTCTTTTGTGCTATCGTTTCCCTAAACGACACGGGGTGCCCTGGCTTTGCCGCCTTGGGCTGAGATTCACACCCGTCGAACCTGCTCCAGCTATTCCATTTCCAAATCAACCGTGAACGGTGTCGGCTTCGCTTCCCGTACAAAGGTACGGTCTGCGCTTCGCCTTCGTGTTCACAGTTGATTTGGGAATGGAATTAATACTGGCGAAGGGATGTCAGCCTGTTCAGGCAAGCGGCGCGCCGCGCGATCATACCTTTGCCTTTTTGTCATAAGGTATGCCATGAACACTACGAATGCAGCGCGTCCCATCAACGAGCAATTGGTCCTGGTCACGGGGGGCGCTCGCGGTCTGGGCGAGCATCTCGTGCAGTCTTTTCTTCGCGAAGGCGCGCGCGTCGTCATCAATTATTTAACCAGTGCCGATCAAGCCCGGGCACTGGCCGCAACGGTGCCCGAGCGAACCCTGGCGGTGCAGGCCGATGTAACCGATGCAAGCGCCGTGGGCGCCATGGTGGCCGCAGCGCGCGCGCATTTCGGCATGCCTATTACCACTGTAGTGAATAATGCCTTGCCGGCGTTTTCGTTCAACGGCGATCAGCGTCCGCATGCGGACACGCTGCGCTGGCAAAATCTGCAGCAGCAGTTCGAAGGCATTGTTCGCGGCGCGCTGAACACCACGCAAGCGACCTTGGCGGGCATGCGGGAACTGGGTTTTGGCCGCATTATCAACGTCGGCACCAATCTGTTTCAGAATCCGGTGGTGCCCTATCATGACTACACGGCCGCTAAAGCCGCGCTATTGTCGATGACGCGTACGCTGTCTCACGATCTTGGGCCGGACGGCATTACCGTCAATATGGTTTCGGGCGGATTGCTGCGCAGCACCGATGCGTCTGCCGCTACGCCCGAAGCCGTGTTTGATTTGATTGCCGCCAGTACGCCGTTGCGCCGGGTGACGACACCGGCGGAATTTGCCGATGCCGCGCTGTTTTTTGCGTCGGCCTGGTCCCGATCGGTGACGGGGCAGAATCTGGTGGTCGACGGCGGGCTGGTGAAAAACTGATGAGCAACGATCTGACGGTTAACAAGCGTCTGGCGAGCGGCGCCAAACGCATGATGCATCTCAATTTATTCATCTACGCTTGCGGACATCATCGGGCGGCCTGGCGCCATCCTGACTCCTCGGTTGAGCGCGTGGGCGACATTGCGTATTTTGAGCAATTGGCGCAGACCGCCGAGCGCGGCAAGCTGGACGCCGTGTTCTTTGCCGACGGGCAGTCCGCCGATAATCCGGCCGATGGGCCGCGCTGGTTTCTGGAACCCTTGACGGCCATGGCGGCGATGAGCCGCGCTACGCAGCACATCGGTTTGATCAGTACGGTGTCCAGCACCTTTTATACGCCATTTCATGCGGCCCGCATGGTGGCTTCGCTGGACCATATTTCCCGAGGCCGCATGGGGTGGAATGTGGTGACGTCGATGTTCGATACGGAGGCGCGCAATTATGGTTTCGAGGCCATGCCCGGCCACGACTGGCGTTACAGCCGCGCCGAGGAGTTCATCGATACCGCTTTAAACCTGTGGGACTCCTGGGCGGATGACGCCTTATTGCGCGATCGCGAGGGCGCCTATGTCAGCGCGGGTAAAGTGCAGGCCATCCATCATCAAGGTGAACATTTTCTGGTGGACGGGCCGCTGAATGTGCCGCGTCCGCCGCAAGGGCATCCGGTCTTGTTCCAGGCCGGGGCGTCCGAGCAGGGCCGGGATTTGGCCGCGCGCCGCGCGGAGGCGATTTACGCCGTGGCTTACGATTTGGCGGCGGCGCAAGAGTATTATCGGGATATCAAGCGGCGGGTGCGTGAAGCCGGACGCTGCGATCCGGTGCCCATTATGCCGGGGTTGGTGACTTATGTCGGGTCTACGGAAGCCGAGGCCAGGGCGAAGCAGCGCGAGCTGGATGAGCTGCTGCCCAGCGGCGATGCGCTGCGGCAACTGGGCCTGTACGTGGGGCAGGACTGTACGGGCTGGGAGCTGGACGCGCCGGTGCCGGCCTTGCCTTCTCTGGATCAGTTCAAGGGTCCAAAAGGGCGCTATGCGACGGTGTTGCGTATTATCGAAACCGAGCAGCCTTCTGTGCGGCAATTGTTGGGCCGGCTTGCCGCCGGCGGCGGCCACTGCACGATGGTGGGCACGCCTGAACAGCTTGCCGACAACATGGAGCACTGGTTGTTGAACGAGGGCGCCGATGGGTTTAATTTGATGCCGCCGTCTTTGCCGGGGGGAATCGAGGATTTTGTCGATCAGGTGATTCCGGTGTTGCAGCGGCGCGGCTTGTTCCGCACCGAGTACGAAGGGGCTACGCTGCGCAGTCATCTGGGGCTGGAGCGGCCTGCTGGCGATTCTTGATCTGGCGCGGGCGCGGCGTTATGCTCGGTGCTTGCAAATATCAGTCAACTTATCGGGATAACCATGGACGATTCCAAGCAGGCTCAGTTTTTGGCGGACGCTGCAGAGGCTTATATTATTGGCCATGTCACGGTTAAGGACCCTGAGCTTTGGGCGGAGTATTGCCGCAAGGTGCCGGCCACGGTGGCGCCGTGGGGGGCGTCCTTGGTGTTCCGAGGTCATCGGGCCGAGGTGTTGGCGGGGGCGCATGGGTATACGGATACGGTGGTGATCCGGTTTCCGAATCGTGCAGCGGTCAATAGTTGGCATGATTCAGCGGCTTATCAGGCGCTGGTGCCGTTGCGTCGGCGGGCGGCGGATGTGGTGATAGTGAGTTACGAGGGGCAGGCTTAGTTCTTAACACGTGCGGCCGAGGCCTTGAGGCCGGGCGCCGGATCCCGTGACTGGCTTGGCGCCTGCGCGCCGCGCCCCGCTTGCCTTGCTCGTTCGCCCGTACGGGCTGCCTACCCCCTATACAACAGTTCCGGCGTATTGCTGAAGTGAAGGCGAGGTGCGCTGTCGCGTTGAGTTCGACCTGGTTTCTTTTGGTAAGCGGGCACTGGTTTACACGGCATGAGGACTATAATTTATCAGCGGCACTCCTGATGCATTGTCAGAGCTTAATGCGTTTCCAAAGCTGTAACGCCGCACTACCGCAGCCAGTTGCGTTGTGGCTGTATTCAACTGCGTGGGCATCATTACCGATGGGAGGATGTCATGCAAAATCACGATACGAATGGATGACGGTACCGAGTTCATTGCCGGTCCAGGCGATATCACCTCTTTGCCGAAAGGGCATGACGCGTGGGTGGTCGGCGATGAGCCGGCCGTTATGGTTGACTGGTTCGGCGCCAGCCACTACGCGAAGGAACGTTAATCAGGAGGCGTTATGACACGTAAATATGTTGACTGCCGCAGCTTTCCAAGTGAAATGAAGTGTTCAATAGCGATATCTGCGGATAGCGAAATAGAGCTGTTGGAGGCTGCTGTACAGCACGCTGTGGCGGTACACGGCCACAAGGACTCCCCGGAGCTGCGGCAGCAGGTGAAGCAGTCCATCAAAGAGGGTAATGTGCCCGCTTAAATAAACGAGGTGCTGATCACTTTCTGTTGCTGCGCTTAGCTTAATAACCCATGAGTTGCAATGTCCTCTGCTCAAACAATGAGCAGGGGGCATTGTGATTATGAGTGGAGGAGTCCCGCACGGGCTGCTTCACCGCTATTGGGTGAGTCGCCTTTACCTCTTCACCTTTCAGTTTGGCGGGTTTTTACGGCGACTCTGGTGTTTGAGTTCGCTGATCTTCACGATGACATAGGCAATGAGGGCAAACGAAAATACCACCAGATACATCCAGGCCATGCTTTGCAGGCATTCGATGATGGTGCGGTAAATTTCCAAGACCCAGCGCTCGCTGTTCAGCACCAGCGGCGCTACGTCTTTTTGTTCCGGGGCGATGTAGCGCTCCAGCGCATAAATGCGTACGCCACCCGAGATCCCCACAACGAAAGCGGCGAACGTAATGTAGCGGCGCCAGGCCGCCGCGATCTGATCTTGAATGATGCGGTCGAGAATGAGGCCTATCGGTTTGTCGAAGATCCGCACCACCACGAAGGCAACCAGTGCGGCGATGACGAATGTGGCAAGCAAAAGAGTGAAGAACATGAGGCGGGGTCTCGCATTAAGTCGTTCAAGAACTCATTTTGCCACAGGGGTGAGGTCCTGAGTGCGCGTCTCAGGCCGCTTGTTTCTTGAGTGCGGCGGCCGCGTCTTCCCGACGGCGCCGGGCTTCATCCAATAGGTAAACCTGGTAATCGTCCAGATCGCCGTCAAAGTCCTTCATGCCGCCGCGCGAGACCAGCCAGAACTCGTCGCATACTGAACGCAGCAAAGAACGGTCGTGGCTGACCAGCATGACGGAACCTTCGAATTCGTTCAGCGCGACGCTGAGCGCTTCGCGGGTGGCCAGGTCCAGATGGTTGGTCGGTTCGTCCAGCAGCAACAGGTTGGGGCGCTGCCAAACAATCATGCACAGCACCAGACGGGCCTTTTCGCCGCCGCTCATGCTGCCTACGGCTTGCTTGACCATGTCGCCGCTGAAGTTGAAGGTACCCAGGAAGTTGCGCAAGCCTTGTTCGCGGCAGTCCATGGCGCTGGGCCGTATGCTGGCGGGCGTGTCGCGCGCCAGGCGGATCATGTGTTCCAGCGGGTTCTCTTGCGGGCGCAGCACATCCAGTTCTTGCTGCGAAAAATAGCCGATGTTCAGGCCTTTGCCAGTGATGATTTCGCCCGAAATCGACTGCAGCGTGCCGGCAATGGTTTTGACCAGGGTGGATTTGCCTTGGCCGTTGGCGCCCAGAATGCCAATGCGTTGCCCGGCCAGCACGGATCGATTGATGTTTTGCACGATGACGGTTGGGGTCGTGCCTGCGGCGGCGTCGTCGGGCGCGGGATAGCCGAAGCTGGCGTCCGACATCGACAGCATCGGGTTGGGCAGGCTGAGGGGCTCTTTGAACTCGAACTGAAATTCGGCGTCGGCCAGTATCGGTGCGATTTTCTCCATGCGCTCGAGCGCCTTGACCCGGCTTTGCGCCTGCTTGGCCTTGCTGGCCTTGGCCTTGAAGCGATCGATGAATTTTTGCAGATGGGCGATCTTGTCTTGCTGTTTGGCCTGCGCGGCTTGCTGCAACAACATTTGCTCGGCGCGCATGTCTTCAAATTTGCTGTAGTTGCCGCCGTAACGCACCAGCTTGCCATGATCGATATGCAAGGTCACGTTGGTGATGGCGTCCAGAAATTCTCGGTCGTGGCTGATCACCACCATGGTGCCGTTATAGCCTTTTAGCCAGGCTTCGAGCCAGACCAGGGCGTCCAGGTCCAGGTGGTTGGTCGGCTCGTCCAGCAACAGCAGCTCGGACGGGCACATCAGGGCGCGCGCCAGTTGCAGACGCATGCGCCAGCCGCCCGAAAAGCTATTCACAGGGTTGTCCAGTTCAGCGACGCTAAACCCCAATCCGAGTATCAGCGCCTGAGCGCGGGCGGGCGCGTCGTGCATGCCGGCGTCATAGAGCGCCATATAGGCGTTGGCCATGCGCATGCCGTCGTCGCTGGCTTCGGCCGCGTCAACTTCGGCCTGGGCGGCCAGCAGGGCGGTGTCGCCTTCCACCACGAAGTCGGTCGCGCTTTGGCTGGTTTCAGGCATGTCCTGGGCTACTTGCGACATACGCCATTGCGTAGGAATCGAAAATTCGCCGCCGTCTTCATGCAGCGTGCCATTAAGGACGGCAAACAGCGACGACTTGCCGGCGCCATTACGGCCGACCAGGCCGACTTTCTCGCCTGGCGTGAGCGTGACCGAGGTTTTGTCGAGCAATACTTTACTGCCGCGACGCAAGGTCACGTTCTTGAGAATAATCATCGAGATAACTCGTGTAACCGGCCTGTGCGCACGAGCGAAGGCCGTTCGGAGATAAACGCCGGGGGCGATAAAAACCGGATGGGGCAGGGCATGAAATACGAAATGCGCTTGCAAGAATAAATGGCAGAAAACCATTTAAAAGGGGTGTAATTGTAGCATTTTTGCCGTTTTTGCGGTTGCCGGCAACGTCCTTGATCGTTGTTTTCTTTACCTTACTGGGTGCTGATGCTACAGTTTTTGGCTGTCATGAAAAAAATAGCCAGTGCCTCGATAAGGAATTTTGCGATGAGTACGGTTTCCCTTGGGATTACCGTGTTTACTGCTGTATTAGCGCTGCAGGTATCGGGCAGCGTGGGTCTGGTGTTTCATCAAGGCAAGGAAAAGACGAGTGCCGACGAATTGTTGCATCGCGCCGATCTGGCCATGTATCAGGCCAAGCAGGCGGGCAAGAATCGCTACCAGGTGTTCGGTGAGCCGCTCACTATCTAGAAATAGTTAAGCAATGCGGCTGACTTGGCTCCCGATATGGCGATCAGATCGAATGTGGGCAGATGGCGCCCATTGGCTATTTCACGAAATACAACGCCGGGAAAACTGACTGACTGAATCCAGCTAGGCAGCAGGCCAATGCCAACGCCGGCGGCGACGCAAGCCAGCACGGTCAGCGTACGGTTGGCATGCTGGTTCACTTTTAACTCGCAGCCCTGCTCCCTGATGGCTTCCGCAATGCCGGCATACAGGTGGGGAAGTTGTTCTTTAGGGTATAGAACCAGGCCGAAGGCGGCAATTTCTTCCAGCGAAATAAGGCCCGGCCGATTCTCCCAGAGATCTTGCGGTACGGCGGCAATCAGCTTGTCCTGGCGCAAGGTCTTTTGGTGAAAACGGCCCGGAACCGTGATGGGCGGATGGATCAGCCCGATATCGATGATGCCATCGGCCACGGCCCTGGTTTGTTCTTCGTTGCTCATTTCGCTCAGCTCAAGCAAAAGACCCGGCGCGGCTTGTTTGATTTGCCGTAGGGCGGCGGGCAAGATTTCAAACAAGGCCGAGGAAACCAATCCGATTTTTAAAATTCCGGCCTTGCCTTCCTTTGCGGCTTGCGCTTTTTTTTGCGCTTCGCCCAGCTTGAAGAGCCCGCTTTGCACGTCGTCGACAATGGCCAGCGCCGCAGGAGTGGGGGCGGCGCCCCGGCGCGAGCGATCGAATAAGCTCACTCCAAGGCTTTTTTCCATGCGAGTGATCGACTGGCTCAGCGCCGGCTGGGCGACGCCCAGTTTCAGGGCGGCTTTGCTGATGGTGCCGCATTCGATGACGGCCATAAAGTTTTTAAGTTGGCTCAGTTCCATATTAGATGATTATATATAAATATCATCGAGATAATAGATTGGTATGTAGTTAATGCCTAGAATAGGGCTGGTAAAAATCAATAAAGGTCCAGCCAAGATCGTGCAACCTTCGTCCAGCCTATCCATCGTATCCGTCGATACTCACGCCCATGTGTTTGAGCCCTCGCTGCCCATGGTTCCGGGACGCCGGTATACACCGACTTATGAAGCCAGTCTGGCAACGTATTTGCGTTTGCTCGATACGAACGGTTTTTCGCATGGCGTTTTGGTCCAGCCCAGTTTTTTGGGCACGGACAATCGGTTCTTGATTCAGGCTTTGGAGCAGGCAAGCGGTCGTTGCCGTGGCGTGGCGGTGGTGGATCCCGCCGTCGATAGCCGTGTGCTGGCGCAGATGAACGATTCCGGCATCGTGGGCATTCGCTTGAATCTGTTCGGCGTTAACGAACCGGACCTGTCCGGCCCAGAGTGGCGCACACTTTTACAGCGTATCAACCAGTACGACTGGCACGTTGAAATCCATTGTCCCGCTGCAAATGTGTTTCGGGTGGCAAGCGAACTGATCGGGCAAGGTTGCAAGGTTGTGGTGGACCATTGCGGGCGTCCGGATTTCTCGACCCACTTCGATGAGGCTCAATTGGATCCCCTGCTGGGCCTGGCCCGGACTGGACATATATGGGTGAAGCTGTCAGCTCCCTATCGTTTTTTACCTGAAAATTTTGTGCATAACAAGGCGCTCATCAGCCTGTTCATGCACGCTTTTACGCCCCAACGGCTTATGTGGGGCAGCGACTGGCCGCATACCCAGCACGAATCGCTGAACGATTTTGACTCCAGCCTGCAGTGGCTGAAGCAAGCCGTCGACAACCCGGAAAACCTGTCGCCGATTCTTTGCGACACCCCAAGAACACTGTTTAAGTTTTAAGGAGACTTACTATGTCACTGACCAAGAATATGCTGAAAAAACTCAGCAGGAATTCCCGCTATATCCTGGGCGCATCCGCGCTTGCCGCGGCGGCGAGCGCCAGTGCAGCCTACCCGGACAAACCCATTACGCTGATTGTGTCCTATCCTCCAGGCGGGACCGTTGACCTGGTCGGGCGCGTTATCGGGCCGGAGCTGAGCAAAATCCTGGGGCAGTCCGTCGTGGTCGAGAACAAAGGCGGCGCCGGCGGCATGATCGGCGGCTCTTCGGTGGCGCGCTCCAAGCCCGACGGCTACACCTTGCTGCTGGATGCCTCGAACTTTGCGCAAAATCCGGCGCTTCGCTCAAAGATGAACTTTGATGCCTTGAAGGATTTCACGCCGGTTTCATTGCTGCTTAAAGTACCTAATATTCTGGTGGTCAATCCCAAATCCACGATCAAATCGGTGCCTGAGCTGATTGCCGCAGGCAAGGACCATGACAACCCCGTGTATTTCGCTTCGGCCGGGCCCGGGTCCGCGCAGCATCTGGCGGGTGAATTGTTCAATGTGCTGACCGAAACGGACTTGATTCATGTGCCTTATAAGGGCGGTGGTCCGGCCATGATCGATGTCATGGGCGGCCAGGTTCCTCTTATGTTTGCCAGCCTGGGCTCGTCATGGGCGCATATTCAGAACGGTCAATTGCGAGCGGTCGCCGTTGGCGGTACAGAACGCTCTGCGTTGATGCCCGAGGTGCCGACAATTGCGGAGGCGGGTGTGCCGGGCTTTGCTTCTTACGAGTGGAACGGTATTTTTGCGCCGGCTGGAACGCCCAAGCCGATTGTGGATCAGTTGTCCGCGGCTTTTGCTCAAGCATTGAAAGAGCCGAACGTTCAGGAAAAACTGGCCGGCATTGGCGCCGATGTCATCGGATCAACGCCGGAGCAACTGCAGGAATTTGTCCAGGAAGAAATCACCAAGTGGAAGGAAGTCGCTCAAAAAGCCAACCTGAAACTGGACTGATTTTCCATAGAACAACGTAGTTGTTTATGAAGAGAAGACAGCACGGTGTGTAGCCGTGCTGTCTTTTTATCGGGCGCCTTTATATTGAGCCAGAACGTTTTAGGGGGCGCTGCCTCAAATGCGTACAGTGCGACGGGGCCGGCGTGTATTGGGTAAAATAGCCGCCACTCTTTCTTAATCATCAGGTCTTTGCGCATCCCATGTCTTCTTCATACGAAATTCGCCCCGAACAGTCCGTTGAACTGTTGAAGGCGCTGCATATTCTGACGCGCGATGGCAAGATGAACCAGGACAGCCGGCGCAAGCTCAAGCAGGTCTATCATTTGTTTCAGTTTATCGAGCCGCTGCTTAATGATTTAAAGCAGGGGCGCGAGGGTATTACGCTGGTGGACCACGGCTCCGGCAAGTCCTACCTGGGATTCATTCTTTATGATTTGTTCTTCAAGCAGCTTAAAGACCAGTCTCATTTGTACGGTATCGAGACGCGCGAGGAATTGGTTAAAAGCGCCGCCGAGCTGGCGCAGCGACTGGGGTTTCCCGGCATGTCGTTTCTGAATCTGTCGGTCGCCGACTCGATTACATCCGATCGCTTGCCCGCGCGGGTGGACATGGTCACGGCGCTGCATGCCTGCAATACCGCGACCGATGACGCGATACGGTTTGCCCTGCATAAGCAGGCCAAATACATTGTGGTCGTGCCCTGTTGCCAGGCCGAGGTAGCCAGTGTGTTGCGCAAGAAGAAGGCCTTGTCGCTGGGGGCCGGCGCCCTGGCTGAAATATGGCGTCATCCTTTGCACACACGCGAATTCGGTAGCCAGGCGACCAATGTCCTGCGCAGCCTGCAACTGGAAGCGCACGGTTATCAAGTGACCGTGACCGAGCTTGTGGGTTGGGAACATTCCATGAAAAACGAGCTGATTATCGCCACGCATAAAAACCTGCCGAGCCGAAAGGCGGCAGAGCGGCTGGATAACTTGCTGGTCATGCTGGGTTTGGAGGATATGCGTGACCGTTTTTTTGCGCCGCAGCCTTGAAGCCTTTCCCGCCTGGCTCGTAGCCTTGTACTACGGATAGCTTGAGTTGCTCATCGTATTTCGCCATGAAAAACACCCCAAAGGTTGGATTGGTGCCAACTTTTGGGGTGCAATTCACAGCGCTACGCTGGTCGGGTTTTTAGTACTCAGCACGGCGCTTTCGCGCCGGCCCTGCTTTATGCAGGCGCTTTGACACTGGTGTCGAAGTCATCGGGCGGCGTATTTTGCGCCTTGAGCTGAAACACGCCAATCACGACCTGCCAGGCAATGGCCAGCGCACCGATAATGAACACCACATCGCCGAACGTGCGGATCCAGCGCAGCGTTTCCAAAAAGCCTTGCTGCATGAACTCCTGGCCGCGGGCATACCACATGCCGACGCCCACGCTGGCTTCGAATTGGTACAGGCCAACAGGAAGCAGGCTGGTGAAAATCATGAGCACCAGGCCGGCGTTCAGCCACCAGAACCCAGTGCGCAGCAAGGCGTCGCTAAATTGCAGGCCTGGGCGAATGTAGCGCAGGACCAGCAATACAAAGCCGATGGACAGGAAGCCATAGACGCCAAACAGCGCGGCATGGGAGTGCACGGCCGTTGTGTTGAGGCCTTGCAAATAGAACAGGGCGATAGGGGTGTTGATCATGAATCCGAAGACGCCTGCTCCGAGCATGTTCCAGAACGCAACGGCGACAAAGCACATCAGAGGCCATTTGACGGCTTCCATCCAGGGCGCGCGTGCTTTCAGGCGCCAGTGGTCCCAGGCTTCGTAGCCAAGCAGAATCAGCGGCACGACTTCAAGTGCGCTGAAGGCGGCGCCGATGGCCATGATCGGCGTGGTGGTGCCGGAGAAGTAAATGTGATGGAAGGTGCCGGGTACGCCGCCCACCATGAACAGCGAGGCGGCCGCCAGGCTGGCGGAGGTGGCCATGCGCTTGGACACCAGGCCCATGTTCGAGAATACGAACGCCAGGGCCGTGGTGGCAAACACTTCGAAAATGCCTTCAACCCAAAGGTGTACGACCCACCAGCGCCAGTACTCCATGATGGTGATGTGCGTGCGCTCGCCGTAGAACAGGCCGGCGCCGTAGAACAAGCCGATGGCGATGGTCGAGGTGCACAGCAGGGCCAGCAGGTTTCTGTCGCCGCCGCGCTTGAGCGCAGGGATAAAGGCGCGCATCATCAGGCCAAGCCAGAACAGCACGCCGACGAACAGCGCAATTTGCCAGAGCCGGCCAAGGTCAAGGTATTCATAGCCCTGATGTCCAAGCCAGAAGTTCAGCTCGGCGGGCAGAATTTGTTTAATGGCCAGGAAGTTACCGATCAGCGAGCCCGCGACCACGACGATCAGCGCGCCAAACAGTATGTTCACGCCCAGTTTCTGGAACTTGGGGTCTTTGCCGCCGTTAATGACCGGCGCCAGAAATAAACCCACGCTCAGGAAGGCCGTGGCAATCCAGAAAATGGCCAATTGCAGGTGCCAGGTTCGCGTCAGCGAATAGGGGAACCATTCCGACACATCAATGCCGTAGAATTTTTGCCCTTCAATGGTGTAGTGCGCCGTCAATCCGCCCAGCAGAACCTGCGCTACAAACAGCGCCATGACGATGAACAGGTATTTGCCCAGCGCTTTTTGCGAGGGCGTCAGTCCGGCCAGAGTCAGGGGATCGCGTTGCGGCGGTACGGGATCGGGTTCGTGCTTGCGCAAGAATGCCCAGCCCAATACCAGGAAACCGGTGCCGGCGATCAGGATGATCACGCAGGCCAGCGACCACAGTACGTTTTCAGTCGTGGGGTGATTGCCGATTAGCGGCTCGGGCGGCCAGTTGTTGGTATAGGTGGCCACGGTTCCAGGTCTTTCGGTGGCCGCCGCCCAGGCTGTCCAGAAAAAGAACTTGGTCAGGTCGTCGCGCCGGCCCGCGTCGGGCAGCGTGTCTTCCTTCATGGCGAAGTCGTCGCGGGTTTGCTGCAGCTCGGGCGCCGCGCCGTACAGCCTGTGATAGTAATCAGCGGTTTGGGCAATGGCCTGGGCGCGTCGCTCAGAGACCGTGGCAATGCCGGTTTCGGCATTGAATGTGTTGGTGCGATACTCTGTTTTCAGCGCGTGATTCAGGGCGGCTTGCGTGTCTTCATCCAACTGCGCGTAAGGTTTTCCGTACTTCTCTTGCGCAGCCAGGTCCAGCCAGACCAGCAGTTCGCGGTGCAGCCAGTCGGCCGTCCAGTCGGGCGCCTGGTAGGCGCCGTGCCCCCAGATGGAGCCGATCTGCATGCCGCCCGTGCTTTGCCAGGCGGTTTGCCCATCCAGAATCTGCGTGTCGGTCATCAAGACTTTTTGTGACGGCGTTACGATTTGAGTCGGTATCGGTGGGGCATTTTTGTATATCTCAGCCCCTGAAAACCCTAAAATCGCAAACGTAACGATGAGGATCGTTATTAACGTCCACCATAGTTTGCGGTACTCGCCCATAGTTTCCCCCCGTGAGGATCAGTTGTGATTTTTGCCCGGCGTAGGTGCCGAATATCTCTGAGGATAGCCGGACCATTTCATTTGAAGTTTGTGATTTATCAATTAAACGCGCATTTTGGGCTTATGGTGTCGAAACGCCTGGAATGGTGTTTTGGCTTAATCGCGCCAGTAGTTATTGGCGGCGGCGACTGTTTGGAAGTTGATGGCGATGACTTGCGAGGCCGCGATCAAGCTGTCGGGATCTTCCGCGTAGTCTCTGCGCAGCTTGTCGCGCACTTCGGCCGAGGGCTGTGTAACCTTCACGCCGATGCGCGCCATTTTGGTAGCCAGGTCAAAACCTTCTTGAGGTGTTTCGGTAATCAGGGATGAAAGCCAGATATCGGACATAAAGTCTCCGCTGTGCAAAAGTAGGGGAAGGGCCGGCGCGGTGAAGCATCAGCCGTATAGCTTGTATATTTCGATGGTTTAGCCACCGCAGCCGCCGCAGCAAGCGCCTTCTTCACCATGGACGGGTTTGATTTGATAACCAGCTTCTTCCACCGCCACTTTCAGGCGGGGAATGGAAACCAGGTTTTCGTCGAACGACACCGTGGCTTTGCTGGCGCTGAATGAAACGTCGGTTTTGTTTACCCCTTTGACGGCATTGAGTGCCTGGGCAATGATGCTGGCGCATTGTTCGGTTTTCATGCCAGCAAGTCTTAGCATTCCTATTTCCATTGTTTTTCCTTGAGTCGGCTAAAAACAGAAAGAGACCGGCTCTCTTTCTTAAAGATTCATATTATATGCATCTTTATTTGGTAGCAAGCTGTCAATGTTGGTTTTGCGTATAGCGTTCAGTTGACGCGGGTTAAGGAGAGCCCGGAACTTATTGCGCCTTAGAGGAGTGAGGCTTTAATGAGCGTAGATAGACAAGTAAGGCGTTCATGTCTGAGTTGTCGATGTTTTTATACCAGCCAAACGCCATGATGGGCTGCAGAGGGTGGCCATCCTTGTCGATACCACTGCGGATGGCACGCGCTATTTGGGTGTCGCTCCAGTTCTTTAGGCCGCTTGCATCGGAGGTAAGGTTCGGAGTAAGTGTTTCCGAGCCGCCTGGTCCCCTGATTAATTGACCGCCGGCTCCCAGAAGGGAAGTGACCAGCATGCCTTTGTTGTCGCGCGGGGTATGGCAATCCATGCAATGGCTGATGTTAGCGAGGTACTCGCCATATACACGGGTGTTGGTTGCCGCTGGCAAGCTAACGTTCCCGACCGGAGGGCCATAGTTGGGCGGCAAGGGAATACGGTATTGTGATTTTTGCACGGCATGCTTGACGGCCGGCTGAGCCTTCAAGTAGGCAATGATCGCCGCCAGGTCGGAGTCGGCCAGATTCCGGTAAAAAGGAATCGGCATAGGTGGACCGATCAGTGTGCCGTCGGGGCGGACGCCTTCGCGTATTGCCTTGGCAAGCTGGGTGTCAGTCCATTTTCCAATTCCTGTGTCGGGGTCGGGCGTGATATTGGGTGCATACGCTTTGAACGCCGCGTCCTCGAATACCATGCCGCCTGACATTCCCTGGTCGAACAAGGGGAGCCCTTTGCCATTGCGCGCAATGTGACAGTTGGCGCAAGCCACCGGACCTTCCATTAAATATTTGCCACGAGTCAGCAACGCGTCATTTTGAGCCCAGCTCAGGGCGGTCGGAACGGTTAGCGCGGCGCATGCGGCAACCCGCAAGGATATCCACATGATTGATGAGCCCTTGTCTTTTCTAATTATTTTAGGCCGTAAGCTGCGAATTCTTTATCGGCTAAATGGTGTAATTGACGCCGGGCACAAATGAAAACAGGCCAATTGCGCTTGGCAATTGACCTGTTCATGAAACTGGTTGCGGGGGCAGGATTTGAACCTACGACCTTCGGGTTATGAGCCCGACGAGCTGCCAGACTGCTCCACCCCGCGTCTGAAGAAAAAGAGTATACCTCATATTTGGATTGGGGGTTTAACTAGGGGATATCCCTAGGGTTTGGCGACGTTTCCTTGACCCGCTTGTGAGCCAGTCCTAGGATGATCTTGAGGTTTGCCGCAATTGGGCAGATGTGTGTCGATGGTTATCGCCTTATTTGGCGATCGTCTTTGCGAGAGGATTCGCTCTTATAAAAAGGTGTCGCGCATGGCGCAGTTTGGCAAACTTTTTTAAGCCGGGCCGGAGCGGTTGGACAGTGGCCCGGAGGGCAGGTGATGGCAGGGTGTCTGCAAGCGATGGGGTATATTACGCCGGGTCAAATAATCTACGTGGAAACTGAATGCGCCTGGATAAGTACCTTTGTGAAAGCACCGACCTGACACGCTCACAGGCCCGTGCTGCGCTTGCCAGCGGCGAAATCACCGTCAATGGCGAAATGATCAAGAAGGGCACGCACGTGGTGCGGGACGGCGACGAGGTGCAGTGGGACGGCGAAAAGCTCGAACTTATCGGGCTGCGTTACATCATGCTGAACAAGCCCGCCGGCTACGAGTGCAGCCTTCGCAATAGCGAGCACCTTCCCGTCATGAGCTTGCTCGACGTAGACAAACGCGACCGACTGCACACCGTAGGCCGGCTTGATGTGGACACCACCGGACTGATTCTGATTACGGACGATGGCCAGTGGACGCACCGCATCATTTCGCCGCGTCACCGGTGCGACAAGGTTTACCTTGCTACGCTGGCCGAACCCTTGCCTGACAATGCCGAGGCCCTGTTCCTGGCCGGAATCGTGCTGGAGGGTGAAGACAAGCCCACACTGCCCGCCGTGCTCGTTCGGGTCGACGAGCGCACCGCGCGCCTGACGATTCAGGAAGGCAAATACCACCAGGTCCGACGTATGTTCGCAGCCCTGGGCAATCATGTGCTGGCCTTGCATCGTGAACGTATCGGTTCGGTGGCGCTGGATGCCGACCTGCAGCCGGGAGAATCCCGATACCTGACGCCTGCCGAGGTCGCCGACCTGGCTCAGACCGGCGATTCCGACGTGCCAGACTAAGGCGATTCCTGTGGCGCATGTGAATCCTTCGGACGTCGACGGCCAGGGACAGGATTAGTCTGTTTGCGTGCCAGCCTCGGCCAGCCGCAGTGCGGCCCGATGTTGCGCCATCCACCCGAGCGCTGCCGCCACGAATACCAGGGGCACCAGTGAACCCAGGTTGATCCAGACCCAGCCTTGGGTGGTGATCAGCACGCCGGACGCGAACGAGCTGACGGCGACGCAGGTAAATACGCAAAAGTCCATTGCGGCCTGGGTCTTGTTTTTCTCGTCAGGCTGGTAGGCCTCGGTCAATAAGGTGCTGCCGCCTATATACAGAAAATTCCAGCCCACGCCCAACACCAGAAGCGCAATCGTAAACTGCATCAATGCCACGCCGGACAGTGCAATGGCGACGCAGGCGAGCATCAATACAACGCCTGCACTCATGATGGGCAACACCCCCACGCGCTTGATCAGGTGCCCGGTAAAGAAGCTCGGTACGAACATGCCCAGCACGTGCCACTCCAGCACGAAGGCAATGTTGCCGAAAGGATGTTCGTGCATTTGCATGGCCAGCGGCGTCGCCGCCATCAGCAGATTCATGACCGCATAGCCCAGCGATGCGCCGGCCACGGCAACAAAAAATACCGGCTGGCGCATGATCTGGCGCAGTGGTCGACCGCTGCTTGCGCCCGGCGCCGGCGCGTTGTGCGGCGGGAAATCAATAAACGTCATGATCAGAAGCGACAAGAGCGCCACGACGATCAGGGCCAGATACGCACCGACATAGGGGGTTGGCAGCAGGCCGCGTGTGACGTTCGCCAGGTTCGGTCCGACGACGGCGCCCACTATGCCGCCGGCCAATACCAGGGAAATGGCTTTTTCCTTGTATCCGGGGGCGGCCAGTTCCGGGGCTGCAAAGCGGTACAGCGACGCATTGGCGCTGTAATAGCCGGCAATAAAGGTCGCCGTGACCAGTAGCCAGAATTGTTGCGAGGCGGCGGCCCATGCGCAGATCCCCGCCGAAATCGCGGCAACCACCAGCCCTATCTGGAACGAGCGTTTGCGTCCCAGGCGTCGCTGCGAACGCGCAACGGGCGCGGTGGACAGCGCCGCGCCGACGACGTAGGCCGTCACCGGCAGGGTGGCCAGCCAGCCCAATGGCGCCAGGGCCAGGCCAACCAAACCATTGATGGCGATAAAGGTGACGTTGTTGGTCAGAAACAGACCTTGGCACAAGGTCAGCAGAAAGAGTTTGCGGTTCATGGGGTTGGGGACTCGGTATGGCCGTCGAAGTGAAGGGCCAGCCAAATTGTGGTGGTTGCGGCATCGGTGGATTCGACGCGATGCCGGACGTGGGCTGGAATCATTAAACAGTCGCCTGTCGAGAGTGATATTGGGATTGATTGTGCCTCAAACTGTAATATCGCGCTTCCTTTCAGGATCATCACCCATTCGTCCCAACTCTGGTCGTACCAGAATCCCGGCGGGCTTGCATGACCTTTGGAGACAATACGTTCCGCGCGGCAGCCCGGCCGTGTGAATAATGGGTCAAAACACTCATCCGCTGAGGAATCAGGCAGGGGAAATAATAGATTTTTGGCATGAGGGGCAATGCCTCCTTTACAGGAGGCATCGCTATGCTGTTGAAGTCGGTTCTGTTTTTTCACGCTGGCGAAATGTTCTGATTGACTCGAAAAAGATTGTCCGGGTCGTACTTGTGCTTAATTTGGGTGAGGCGATCGTAGTTCAGGCCGTAGGCGAAGCGCACGCGGCTGCTTTCATCGGCCGTGAGAAAGTTGACATAGACGCCGCTGCTCGCGAAGGGCGCTGAAGCATTAAGAAAACTGCGTGCCCAATCGATGCAGCGTTTGTCATCGGCTGGATCCTCCCAGCGGCTATGGACGTTCATGATGAATTTGGCGTCGCGGTGCGCGTACGCTGTAAAGTTCGGTGCAGGCCGCTCAGTGGCGCCGCCGATTGCACCAAAAAAGATTTCGCACTGCGGTGAGGGGAGTTTTTCGACGTATTCGATAACAAGGTCGAAAAGCCCGTCTGCAAGAGACGACAAATTATGTGACTTCCAATAATTGCGAGCGCCGGGGGTGAGCAGCGGGTCGAAGGCCTGTTGCCAGGCGACGTAAGGTTGCACGCCGACGTGTTCGCCTGCGGGGGTGCCAAAGTTGCGTAGCGGTTCGATGAGCAACTCACCTTGTTTCGGGTCGCCGGCATAGCATATCGCGAGCGCGACCATCCCTTTGCCGTGAATCTCGGGCGGGAGGAAAGGCAAGGGTGGTGCTTGACGCAGAACGCCCCACACGGAGAGCTCGTTGGGCGCTTTGGCGATGAAGTCGCGGTATTGTTCCAGCACGGATTTTGCCTGGGAGAGTGGGTATACGATGAGCCCGCTTAGAACGTCTGGGCCGACGGGGTGGAGCCGGAACTCAAAGCGGGTGACTGCGCCGAAGTTGCCACCGCCGCCTCGTAGCGCCCAGAACAGATCATCGTGCTCGGTCAAGCTGGCGTGTACGATTTCACCTGCGGATGTAACGACTTCGGCCGACTCAAGGTTGTCAACCGTCATGCCGTACTTGCGGCTGAGCCAGCCGAAGCCTCCACCAAGTGTTAGTCCGGCGACGCCGGTGGTTGAGTTGATGCCCAGCGGCGTGGCCAAGCCGTGAGCCAGGGTGGCGGCGTCAAGGTCGTTTAGCGTGGCACCGCCTTCGATAGTGACTCGGCGTGTATCTGAATTGACGTTTGAGGCTTTCATTCGCGAGAGGTCAATGACTATCCCGCCGTCGCATATGGCATTACCGGCTATGTTGTGCCCGCCCCCACGGATTGCGAGCAAAATACCATTGTCCCTTGCAAAGTCTACTCCGCGAACCACGTCTGATGTGGTGGCGCAGCGAGCAATGAGCGACGGACGTTTGTCGATCATCGCGTTCCAGATTTTGCGTGCGTCGTCGTATGCAACGTCGTTCGGAAGGATAATCTCTCCCTTGAAGTGGCTTTTTAATTTGTCGATTTGTTGGGTTTGCACGTTAGACATGATTGTCTCCCTAAGTGCATGGTGAACTGCCCTGGTGTTTCGCGCAGTCTCCGGGGCCATGAGAGCCATGAAGCCCGGTGTTCTTGCCTAGTACCTGTCTGTTTGGTTGTCTGGATCGGCATGCGAGTACGTTGGCCAATACACTATACTCCAGTGCATGTCAAATGGGGGCTGTGTCATGACATCCAAGCCCAAGAAAAAAATCCTGACCGATAGCAGTCAGGATTTTTAAGGCGGAACAGGGGCCAAGATCGAAAACTTAGCTTCCGATCACTCCGCCGTCATCCTTGGTGATAATCACGGTCGATGAACGTGGCACCGAGGTGCCGCCATCTGGCCAGTGGCTGTCGCCTTTTTCGCCTGGATGCTGGATGTTGATGAATAGCGTTTTGCTGTCGGGGGTGAATGTAATGCCGGTGACTTCGCATTCCTTCGGGCCGACAAAGAAGCGGCGTATTTCTTTGCTTGCAGGGTCCGCGCACAGCATCTGGTTGTTGCCCTGACCTTCGTATTCGCCCGAGTTGCTGTACTTGCCGTCGGTCTGGATCCACAAGCGGCCGGCTTGATCGAAGCCCAGGCCGTCGGGGCTGTTGAAGGTATTGTCGACCGTGATGTTGGCGGAGCCTGACTTCAGGTCGCCACGGTCGGTGTGTTTAACCGGGTTGCCGGCAAGCACGAAGATATCCCACTCGAAAGCGGTTGCGGCCGCATCGCCGCCGGCTTCGCGCCAGCGCACGATTTGTCCGTAAATATTGGCCGCACGCGGGTTGGCCGCATCGGGAGTCTTACGCTTGTCATTGTTGGTCAAGGTGACGTAGACTTCGCCGCTGGTCGGGTGCACGCTGACCCACTCGGGGCGGTCCATCTTGGTGGCGCCCAGGGCGTCCGCGGCCAAGCGCGTGTTGATCAGGATTTCCGCCTGGGAGGCAAAGCTGGCATCGGCCGCCAACGTGGGGTTGGCTGTCTTGTCCAGCAGGACCCATTCACCGTTGCCCACGAAATCGTCGCTGGCTTTGCCGTCTTTGAATTGGGCAACATACAGTTTGCCGGCATCCAGCAGGGCGGAGTTGTCGCCGCCTTCCTGATAGACGCCCTCGGAGACGAATTTGTAAATGTAATCGTCGCGCTGGTCATCGCCCATATAAACGACGATGCGCTTGTCGGCAGCTAAAGCGTAGGCTGCATTTTCGTGCTTGATACGACCCAGCGCCGTGCGCTTCTTCGGTGTGGACGATGGGTCGAACGGATCGATTTCGACGATCCAGCCGAAACGGTTCGATTCGTTAGGTTCTTTGGCGTAGTCGAAACGGTCAACGAACTCTTCCCAGCGGTAGTCTGTGCTTTTGGCTGCAAGACCGTAGCGTTTTTGCGCCACGTTACGCGAATCGTTGCCCGACGTCGTACCGAAGTAGTTGTTGAAGTTTTCCTCACAGGTCAGGTAGGTGTTCCAGGGCGTCCAGCCATTGCCGCAATTGTTGAATGTTCCCAGTACCCGTGTTCCGCTGGGGTCCGCTTGGGTCTTTAGCAGCTCGCTGCCCGCCGCGGGACCGGTAAGCTCCATTTCAGTCGAGGCGGTGATGCGTCGGTTGTAGCGGGAATCGAGCTTGATTTCCCATTTCCCGGCGCTGTTGCGCGCGATGTGGATCACCGAGACACCATGGGCATTCATCGCCTTGGCGGCTTTGTCCGCCGTCAAGGGCTGGGTGTCGTTGGCGCCGAACAGCCAGATATAATCGCCGCCATCGGCGGTCGTGTATTCGTGGTTGACCACCAGCAAGCCTTCGGTGCTGCTGCCGTTGATGGGGAAGAAATGAATACCGTCATGGTTGTCGCCAACCTGACGAGCTTGTGCGGCGGCATCGTCGCTACCGTCGGTTTTCCATGCGGGGGCGTCGCTAAATAGCGGCGTGCCCCATGGTGCAAAGACGGTGGCCGTGTAGCCAGCCGCGATTTTCATCGTGTCGTCCGTCGAGATCGGGATGGCTTTGAAGCCGAGCAAGGAAGAGGGTTGTTTATTGGCGCCGTTGTCTTTTGCAAAAACACTTAAGGGGCCAGCCAAAAATACGGCGGCCGATAGCCCGATGCCTGACTTGAGGAAACCGCGGCGGCTGCTGGTGCGCTCAACGACGACCTGGAAATGCTCGTTTTCCGAGGTGTTGGTTGGAAGGTCTTCGGAATCGAGGGGGCGGTACTTCTGCATGGGGCGCTCCGTGGTGTGGCCAAATAAAGCGCCCAGTATCCGGCAGGTTTGTTGCAGCCGTATTAAGCAGGTTTTAGTTGGTCGACCACGTATTCACGTTACTGGCTTTTCACGTTTGATGCGGTCGAGTGTTGTGCTCTGTGCATTACATTAGAAGCTGCCGAAGATCGTTCCCAATACAATGACCGTCACCAGAGCGACCATAGGTGCGCCCATGGTAACGGCGGCGATGTTCAGATACGACTGACGGTGCGTGAGCTTGCAGATAGACAACAGCGTGATGATCGCGCCGCAATGGGGCAGCGTATCGAACCCCCCGGCAGCCAGCACAGCCACGCGGTGCATCAGTTCAGGGCTGATGCCGGCTTCGTGCGCCATGCGCAAATAGTCGGCGCCCAGGGTTTGCAGCGCAATGCTTAGCCCGCCGGAGGACGATCCGGTAATCCCCGCCAGCACGTTCATGGCAATAGCTTCTGAAATCAGGGGGTTGCCGGGCGTTACGTTCAATACCGCATCGCGGATGATGGCGAAGCCGGCCAGGCCGGCAATGACGGCGCCGTAGCCCACCTCCGAAGCCGTGTTGAACAGGGGCAGCATGAACCCGAAAACGCCTTTGTTGATCGTGTCGCGCAGATCGCTCCAATGGCCCAGGCGTGAAATGACAAGCGTGGTGCAAGCCGCCGCGAGGGCGATAATCAGCGCCCATAGGCCAATGACCTTCTCGGGCGATATATGCGGGAAGCGTTCAGTGACAAAGCTCATGTCCATGCGTGGGAACACGGCATAGGTGAAAAGGGCATTCACCGAAATCACCAGGACCAGGGGCAGCAGGGCCAGAAGGAGCGGCATGTGCGATAACGCGCCGCTGTTTACCTTTCCGTCCGTGACGGAGATGTCGATATCGTCCTCGTGCTTGCCATAGCCTTCGCCGGCCAGGCGGGCGCTGGCCGCACGGCCTCGCAGCCACCACAGGCCGCCCAGCAGCATGATGCCGGCCGCGATCAAACCCAACCCCGGCGCGGCGAACACGTTGGTACCGTAATAAGGAATAGGTATGGCGTTCTGTATGGCCGGCGTGCCGGGCAGCGCCGTCATGGTGAAGGTGAAAGAACCCAGCGCGATGGTTGCCGGTATCAGCCGTTTCGGAATATCGGCTGTGCGGAAAAGATCTTTCGCAATCGGGTAGATCGCAAACGCCACGACAAAGAGCGATACCCCGCCATAGGTCAGGATGCCGCAGGCCAGCACCACAGTGATGATCGCGTGCTTATCGCCGAGCCTGGCGACGATCCAGCGGGAAATCGTGTGGGCGGCTCCGGAGTCCGCCATGAGCTGACCGAATAGGGCGCCCAGCAGGAAAATCGGCAGGAACTGAATCGCGTAGTTGCCCAAGGCCTTCATGAAGGTGTCGGTATAGATGGGCAGGTAAATGCTTATCTCACCCGAAAGCAACACCGCCAGGCCTGCCATGAGCGGCGCCAGGAGCAATACGGTAATGCCTCGATAGGCCAGGTACATCAGGAGCAATAGGGAAACAACGATAGCTAACGTACTGGCCATGCCGGAAACTCTCCTCTTGGGAACATGCGGACAAACATGCCGCAGGACCATGGAGTGTAGCAGCCGGCTTCAAGCTGAAATTTGACATGAATCAAGGGGAGGGGCCCGTTTGGCAAGCTTGGGCTGTTAGCCCTATGGTTTTACCAATACGTCGCAAGCGGCAAATAATCGCGGCGAGGGCGGCTTAAGCCCTGAATGCGAAATGGCCTTGAAACAGTAGGCGCCCACCGGCCCGGATACGCTCGACGAGTAGGTCCACGCCTCCTGCTGCAGATCAGGCGAAATCCAAAGTGCAAATGCCGACGTATACGAGGCTTGTTTAGCGTTGCAACAACTGCTTGGCAATAATCAGTTGCTGGATTTGGCTCGTGCCTTCGTATAACCGCAGAAGGCGCACGTCCCGATAAAAGCGTTCCGCCTTATATTCGCTTATGTATCCCGAGCCGCCATGGATCTGCACGGCCCGGTCGGCAACCCGGCCGACCATTTCGGTGCAAAACAGCTTGACGCAGGATGCGGCCATGCTCAGTTCGGCGTTGCGTTGGCCCGCCGGGTTGGCGTCATACAGCCGTGCACAGTCGCGCATCATGCACAGGCCTGCATACAGTTCAGTCTGGCTATCAGCCAGCATGGCTTGTATCAGCTGGAACTGGGCGATGGGCTGGCCAAATTGCTTGCGTTGCTTGGCGAAATCGACGGCATCGTGGATCAGCCTGTCGGCCATGCCGCAGGCTAGCGCCGAAATATGCAGACGGCCGCGATCCAGCACTTTCATGGCGGTGCCAAAGCCTTTTCCGGGTGTGCCGCCGATGATGTTTTCAGCGTCGACCTTGACATTGTCCAGCACGACGTCACAGGTTTTGGTGCCGCGCTGTCCCATTTTTTTATCGGGTTTTCCAAGCGACAGGCCCGGTGCATCCGCGGGAACGACAAAGGCGGTAATGCCGCCGGCACCCGGTCCGCCTGTGCGCGCCATCAGCGTGAAGGCGTTGGCCCGGGAGGCGTTGGTGATGAAGCGTTTGACGCCGTTGATGATGTAATGCCCGTCTTGAAGTGTGGCTTTTGTTTGCAAGGACGCGGCATCCGAGCCGGCGCCGGGCTCAGTGAGAGCAAAGGAAATAATCAAGTCGCCCGAGGCGATGCGTGGCAGCCAGTTTTGCTTTTGCGCTTCAGTGCCGTCCATCAATATGCCTTGCGAGCCAATACCCACATTGGTGCCGAATACCGAACGGAAGGCAAACGAGGTATGGCCCATGTCGTAGATAACATCGCATTCTTGCGCCATCGATAAGCCAAAGCCGCCGTATTCTTCCGGGATGGATATGCCGAACAACCCCATGTCTTTCATTTCATCGACAATCGCAGCGGGAACATCGTCGGTTTCCTCAAGCGTATCTTCGGCGGGCTTGAGCCGCTGGTCAATAAATCGCTGAACAGTAGAGCGCAGGATTGAGAACGTTTCGTTGTCGAGTGCCATGTTGGTTGTCTCTGTAAGGTGCGTTTTGAGTAGTGAGGCTATGGTACGGCCATCCGTTACTGTTTTGGCGGTTTTCCATATAGTCAAATAATAGTTGAAAGTTAATGGCGATTAGAGGGGGGACCTTGGGAGACGTTTAGAACCGATAACCGTTGTATTCTGTATCATTCGCAACGGCGCATATGACGCGGTGGCCAAGGGGCTGATTAATCGAGCCGGCCATCAAGAATTCTTACATAAGGATGGTTCGTGAGTTTGACTCAAAGCATTGTGAGCTTGGTGATACTGGTCCTGGCAGCCGGTTTCCTCTCTCTGACGGAAATCGCGTTTGCTGCGGCGCGAAAAATCAAGCTTAAGCTCATGGCGGAAGCCGGAGACGATCGAGCGCTGAAGGTTATGGCCATACAGGCGCAATCCGCCAGTTTTTTTGCCGCGTCGCAAATTGGACTGAACGCGGTGGCCATCCTGGGCGGTATTCTGGGCGAAGCGACTTTTCGCCCCTATTTTCTTCGCTTGCTAAGCTATGCCTACACGGGAGCGTGGGCCGAGCAAATCAGCTTCGTCCTGTCGTTCGTCTTTGTGACCCTGCTGTTCGTATTGTTCTCCGACCTGATGCCCAAACGCCTGGCCATGATGGCCCCCGAGCGTTTTGCCGTCGCGGTGATCAATCCGGTCAATCTTTTTATTCGTCTTTGCCAGCCGTTTTCCTATGTGTTGAATCTGGTGGCGAATTTGCTGTTCCGGCTGTTCAACGTGAACATTGCGCGTGAAGACAACATTACCTTTGACGATATATCGGCGGTGGTCGAGGCCGGGGCGCAGGCGGGGGTATTGCAGCAGCAAGAGCAGCACTTTATCGAAAACGTTTTTGAACTCGAATCGCGCCTGGTGTCGTCGTGCATGACGACACGGGACAGCGTTGTGTTCATCAACTTAAGCGAGCCGGAAGAAAGCATCCGCCAAAAAATAGCGCTGCATCCGTATTCGAAATTTCCGGTATGCGACGGTGTCATTGATCATGTGATCGGCTACGTCGACACACGGGACATCCTGGCCCTTTGGCTGAGCAAGCGCTCTTCATTCCAGATCAACGAGGCCAGTCTTCGCAAGGTATTGATTATCCCTGACACCTTGAAACTGTCCGAGCTGCTGGACAAGTTTCGGGCGTCAAAGGAAACCTTTGCCGTGATCATCAACGAATACGCTTTGGTCATGGGGGTGATTACGCTTAGCGACATCATGGTTACCGTGATGGGAAGCTGGGGCAGCTCCTTTGATGAAAGTCCTCAGATACTCGAGCGTGACGACGGCTCATGGCTGATTGACGGCAGCACCGCCATTGAAGAGCTTAAACGCGCCATGGGCATAGACCAGCTTCCCGAAGAGGAAAACTACGAAACCGCGGCGGGATTCATGATGTTCATGTTGCGCAAGGTGCCCAAGCCGACCGACAGCGTGGAATATGCCGGGGTGAAGTTCGAAGTGGTTGATGTGGATCACTATCGCATTGATCAGTTGCTGGTAAAGCGCGTTGCGCCGCTATCGCCCTAATCGCAGCCTTTCTTGAATTGTAAAAGTACCTGATTAATCTTGACTAACTCTGTACTATTTAGACAAGTACCTTCAGTGGAATAGGGATAATTAGTATAAACACTTCAATATGTTAGGTTTTTCCACAACGTGGATTGCATGAGCCGCCTTTCTGAATAGGAGCGTTCCTGATTCTGTAATGGGGTACTTTCAGCCACCTTAAAGGAGAAAACCATGTCTAACGAAATGATGAAAAATTGGAGCCAATACAAGCCGACCAAAGTGGTCTGGTTTTGGTCATGTGTCGGGGCCGCAGCGCTGACCATGATAGTCGGGTTCGCGGGAGCAGGCTGGGTCACTAGCGGCACCGCAGCCGAACGTGCGCAGGTGTCGACCGAGCAAGCGGTGGCCACACTGGCTGCCGGTATTTGCGCTAATCGCTTTCTTGCTGCCGAGGATGCCGGCACCAAGCTGGCTACTCTGAAAGAGCTGGACGCCTGGAAACGGGACACCTTTATCGAGGAAGGCGGCTGGGTGACCTTCGCCAGCATGAAGACGCCGGTCGATGGGGCGGCAGAACTCTGCGCCAGCCAATTGGCAACCGCGGAACTTCCAGGGAGCGAAAGCGGGGCGTAAAAGTGGGATCCTAAGCTTTGAAGCAACAGGCGGATGCGTCCCCGGCTATGGCCCGGCGCTTCGCCTTTAAAGAGAGCCCAGCCGGTGCGAAGCCGGCTGGGCTTCTGTGTTTTGGTTTGAAGAGGCCGCGTCTTACTTCATTGCTGTCAGCAAGGCGTCGGTAATTCCTTTCAGATTGCTGAGTCCGCCACCAATGACGTACCAGCCATTCGGGTCTGCATCGTTGAACTTGGCCCGCTTATCCTGATAGGTCGACTTCGGAACGCCCACAACAGCAACACCCAGGGTGTCCAAGCTATCGAGAACGGAAAGGTCGGGTTTGCGCTGTCTTGTGCATGAGCGAATACATCAACATGTAAAATATTGTTCAGCTTCTAGTAAGCTAACTTCAAATCCGTTGTACAGTTGTGAAGAGCCATGATCTCCTCAAGGTTCGCATGTTTTGATACCGGTCTTTCCACAAGAAAAGAAAGGAGATGTTCATGCCACGCTCTTCGCCCATGCCGTTCGCCCGTCCTCCGGGCCCGGCGGTTTTTCTCTTCATCGTGTTGGTCGCTTTTGCGTTCTTGCCATTCAACGTCAGATCCGCCAATTCCACGCAAGCTCCCCCAGACCTCGACGTTCCCTTTGTACCCACCCCGCCCGAAGTGGTAGATAAGATGCTGCAGATGGCAGAGATAAAGCCATCGGACTTTCTTATTGACCTGGGCGCAGGGGACGGCCGTATTGCGGTGGCGGCGGTGCGCGATCGTGGCGCAAAGGGCGCGTTCGGTGTGGACATCGATCCGCGACGTGTGGACGAGGCCCGGGCGAATGCTCGGCAAGCCGGCGTGGCCGACAAAGTGACGTTCGAGGTTCAGGATTTATTCGATACGGACTTTTCCAAAGCCACTGTCGTAAGCATGTATTTATTGCCCGCCGTCAACCTGAAGTTGCGGCCCAAGGTGCTGGAAATGGCGCCGGGCACGCGTGTGGTGTCACACGCATTCAGCATGGGCGAATGGGAGCCGGACGCCCATGCCGATGTCGACGGGCGCCACGTTTATTTCTGGGTGGTGCCGGCTAAAGTGGTCGGGCTATGGCAGTTTACTGGGCTCGACGGCGACTTTACGGTGGATTTAAAACAGGACTTTCAGAAGGTCACGGGCACGGCAATGGGGGTCGACAATAAGCCGCAGCCGCTCGTCGGTCTGCTGCGTGGCGACGTCGTTCATCTGGATGTCAATAATGGTGGCGCGCCGCCGCAGCGTTACATAGGCCGCGTGCAGGGCGACACCATCGTTGCGCTGGCCGAGAGCGGAGCGGTGCAGGGCTGGCGCGCGTCCAGGCGCTAGGTTTTATGACACTCTTCCCGCGTGGCGACGTTCGTAGCGGACTTTCGGTGCTGGACGCGGTGGCCGTCCTGGTTGGCGTGGTGGTAGGCATAGGCATATTCGGCTTTCCGCCGCTGGTCGCACAGTACTCGGCCACAACCACCATATATATGGGCTTATGGATGGCCGGCGGCTTGGTCATGCTGGTGGGGGCTCTGTGCTACGCCGAACTGGGCTGCGCATACCCGGATTCGGGCGGCGAATATCATTTTCTGGTACGGGCGTGGGGCGCGCCGGTGGGCGTGCTGTTTGCCTGGGCGCGCGGTACGGTGATTCAGACGGGGGCCATAGCGGCCGTAGCGTTCATCTACGGCGATTACGCGCAAATACTGTTGCCTTTAGGCACCTCCGGTCCGGCGATTCATGGCGCCCTGGCGGTGGCCGCGCTTACGCTTTTGAATGTCGTCGGCACCTTGGAATCCAAGCGCTTACAGCTGATCTTGAGCGGCGCAACCGTCACGGCCTTGCTTGTTGTCAGCGTGGTTGGTTTAACGCTGGCCGATGGCGCCGCCGTGGTACCCGCCGACACCACGTGGCAGGCCCCTTCGGGAGGCCTGGCTGGGTCGTTGGGCATGGGCATGGTGTTTGTGCTGCTGACCTACGGAGGCTGGAATGAAGCGGCCTATCTTTCTGGCGAGCTTCGCAACCCGCAACGGAATATGAGCCGGGTGCTCCTGATAGGCTCAGCCGTGGTGACGGCGGTGTATCTGCTGGTTAACTTTAGCTATCTGCGTATTTTCGGGCTCGACGGCTTGCGGGCCACGCAAGCGGTGGGCGCCGATTTAATGCAGTTGGTGGCCGGGCAATGGGCTGCCGTGGCGCTAAGTCTGTTGGTGTGTTGCACGGCGCTCGGTACGATCAATGGCAGTGTCTTTACCGGGGGACGCATGTACTATGCGCTGGGCCGCGATGTTCCGGCTTTGCGCGGTTTGGGACGGTGGAGCGCACGCGGAGCGACGCCCGTGCGTGCGCTCTTATTGCAAGGGGCGATTACGCTGCTGTTGATCTTGTTTGGAGCGCTGACGAACGGCGGGGTGCAAGCCATGGTGGCTTACACAGCACCGGTGTTTTGGCTGTTCATGTTCCTGACGGCCGGTGCGGTAATGGTTTTGCGCCTGCGCGATAAAAGCCATCCCAGGCCGTTTCGTGTTCCGTTGTATCCGCTGACTCCCATTTTGTTTGCCCTGAGTTGTTTGGCTTTATTCTGGTCCAGCGTGCAGTACGCGGGAGCAGGGGCGCTACTGGGACTGGCGGTATTGCTGGCAGGCCTGCCTTTGCTATGGCTGGAAAGGCGCAGGGGGCTGCGTGGGAACCCGCTTTCTTGATCCGATTGAAGAGACTGAAATTCGGCGAGATGGTATTGAGGTTAACTACTCGTTCCAAAAAACCGAAAACTAGGGGACAATCGCCTTGGAATGATAAGAACGCCCACACTATGGGTTCACAGCCAAGGAGACTACTTTGATTAAATACCGCAAACCATTTTCAGGCGCCAAGGTACTGACGGCCACCCTGGCCGTTTCCGCTGCATTGGGCTTTTCCGCCAATGCGTTCGCAGCTTATCCCGATCATGCGATTCGTTTGGTTGTCGGGTTCTCGGCGGGAGGAACAACCGACGTCGTGGCCCGAATACTGGCCAAGGAAATGGGCGACGCCCTGGGTCAGCCTGTGGTGGTTGAGAATCGGCCGGGCGCCGGCAGCAATATCGGGACGGAGCTGGTTGCGCGCGCCGACCCTGATGGCTACACCTTGTATATGGTCGCGGTAACCAGCGCCATCAATCAAACATTGTATAAAAATCTTCGCTTCGATTTGGTCAAGGATTTTGCCCCTGTCGCCCTGGCGGTGAAAGTACCTAATGTTTTGGTGGTCAATCCCAGCGTGCCCGTAAAAAGCGTCAAGGAGCTGGTGGATTATGCCAAGGCAAATCCGGGGAAATTGAATTTTGCCTCATCCGGTAGCGGCACTTCCATTCACATGGCGGGCGAAATGTTCAAGCAGATTGCCAAGATCGACGTCGCGCATATCCCTTATAAAGGCAGTGCGCCAGCGCTGACCGATTTAATGGGCGGCCAGGTCCAGTTCATGTTCGACAACATGCCCTCGGCGTGGCCCCATGTCGAAGCCGGCAAATTGCGTGCGCTGGCCGTTACAACGGCGGACCGTTCCAAATCCGCCCCGGATCTGCCAACGCTGAAGGAGTCCGGGTTCCCTCAGTTCGACGTGTCGTCCTGGTTTGGCGTTCTTGCACCTAAAGGAACATCGCCGGATATTGTGAACAAACTGAATGGGGTTATTGAGACGGCTTTGTTTAAAAAGGATGTCGTTGAGCGCTTTGAGGGTTTAGGAGCGGTGCCAGTTAAGACGACTCCGGCCGAGTTCGGCCAGTTTATTCAGTCCGAGGTCAATAGCTGGGCTAAGGTGGTCAAGGCATCCGGCGCTACTGTGGATTGATGCGGGTTTGCTAAAGGAAGACGCCGGCTCAAGGAGGGTATGGGTGTTCCAACATCCGTACCTTGCCGCGCTTTAGGACGGCTGGTTGATATAGACAAGGCTGTCCTGTCAGCAGACAGGGATGGGTAGAGGGCTGGGCAGCGCCCGAGGCCGGGTGGCTACTCAGTCCGATCCCAATTCGAAGATTTCGACTAACTGACAAATCCAACTCCGCGCCGCGCATCCGTATCCAGATCAGGCAATTCGCCATTCACGAAAGCCTTGATGTTCTTAACGCCCAATGTGGTGAAGTGCTGTAGCAGGCGTTGATAGCGCTCATCCAGTACCGGCAACTCTGAGTTCGAGCAGCGCCACGGTCGATTGCGTCAATTGGGTCAGCCAGGGCCGGCTGACACGGATACCGTCGATCACTTCCAGCGGCACCCGCTTGTCATCGAAGAACAAGCTCGATTCGTCGGCGCCGCTGCCGACCGGCTTCGTCTTGCGCTCATGGGCGGCCACCACCGTTTTCTTGGCCGGTAGAGGCGTATCGGGCGCAGCGTTGAAACCCACGCCAAGAACCCCCTGAACACCTTCCGGATCAGGATGGCGCTTCTTGCTTTCTGGCCAAATATCTGGCGCTGGAACCAGGCGAGCTGACGGCGCACATTAACGATCTCGCATTTTTCGGCGTCAGCACACTATTTTTATAACGTCGCCGCACGCGTTTCGGTCCTATTCCTTCGAGCGGAAGTTTCAGGCTGGTCCAGTCCATTTCACGCGTGCTCACCGTGTTCCAATCGCTCAGAAGACGGCCCTGTTCGAGTCGCTTGGCCCACACGCACCAGCCGCTCCTCTTTCATACGGGGCCGCGAAAGCTGTTCCCGCTAGTTCACGAGGCAGTCAAGCACTTGGTGCCGGCAGAGCGCCTGCGCTTTATTGCGCTGTCGCATTTCGAAGCGGACGAATGCGGTTCCCTGAATGAATGGCTGGCGGCCGCGCCGCAGTCAGTTCCCCTGTGTAGCGAAGTGGCGGCGATGGTTTCCGTCAATGACGTTGCCGACAGGCCCGCGCGGCCGATGGCTGACGGAGAAAAACTTATGTTGGGAAAGCGTTCCGTGAAGTGGCTTGATACGCCTCATTTGCCGCACGGATGGGAAACTGGCTACCTGATGGAAGCGGAAACGGGAACGATGTTCTGCGGAGACCTTTTCACGCAGGGTGGCAACGGCGCTATCGCCCTGACGGAAAGCAATATTCTGGAACCGAGCGAAGCTTTCCGGATCTCCCTGGATTACTTTTCGCACTCGACCAACGCCTTGGCTTTGATCGATAAGCTTGCCCGAGAAAACCCGACCACGCTTGCGTGCATGCACGCAAGCGCCTGGACAGGAAATGGGGCGGATCTGCTGCATGCGCTCGGCGAACGGCTGACGAAGCGATAGAACCCAGTGGATCGGGATGGCCGTTGTTCTTTATTTAATCGAGAGCGTAAGCTGGTAAGTGTCCGGAGTCACGGATCTCATTAATTGACCTATAACGATTTCATAGGTTTTTTTCTGACTTTTGAATTCGTACTTGTCTCTGGCGTCGACCAGACCAAGTACCGAGAAAACGGTGTTTTTGTCTTTTGATTGGATGGCGATGCGAACTGTTTGCCCATTGCCTGCTGCAAAGCGAAAACAAGCAGTCGCTTCGGGATCAATCGAGCCCGAGATCTTTGTCGACGATGCGCCTGCTTCAAATTGAATGATTTTGCATGGCGCATCGGCCTTGGCCAGTGGGCTGCCGATTGCAAAAGTGATAGTGGCCTGCATTAGCACAATAATCAGCGAACGTAAAAATTTTGTGCTTAGTGAATACATAAATGTTTTGCAACGAAATGGCGCTACAGCTTGGGTCTTTGGGGCTTTAAGCATAATGTTTCCTTCAGAGACAGTAAACGGCCAAGGCGTACGGCAACGTTATCCGGCCTGCTATTACTTACCTGGCGCGGGCCACCATCAAGCGACCGACGAGACCTTGGATTGTGCAATTTCTGTGCAATAGTCCTTGTCTGCAAACTTGCTTTCAGCCCTTTCCACGGGCACATTGCGCCAGACAGCCGTAATGTGTACATGCCGATTCGTTTCCGTTGACGTGTAGTTTGCGTCTTCCCGTTCAGCATAGGCCTTGATGGGTGTTCCAGGCGGCTTCTTATCTTCGAGCGGCCAGGCGCAGACCATGGCGTAACGGGGCAGGTCCCCCATTTCGATCGGCAGTTTCGTCGGGCGTACCGTTCTTTGAGTCTGGGCGAATTGGATCGAAGGGAAATACTCCACATAGTGCATCAGTTTGACCTCGCCCGAGTCGAACCAGCCAAACGCGGCCGTCCCGCCGGCCGGTGCGTTCTGGTCCGGCACGACTATATGGGATAGCAAGTGGAAGGTATCGCTCGTTGGTACGGCGCGAGATTTCGTTTTCCAATACGAGACTAGAAGATGCATTTGCGCTCGCGGCTGGTATATGGCATGAGGCGTATCACGCACAGGTTCAGCGCCGTATGCGGGCAACCCGAGCATTACCGTCCCACACAGAAAAGCGGCCCAACACATTTTATGCACCGAATGGCTGGTTACGGTTTGATGGCACGTTACGTTCATGGCTACACCTCTCTGAATGAAATCCAGGGGAGTTCGACAGCCAATCATATGTCCAGGACAGAGGCTGATTCCATCGGTAATATGGCCCGGAGAGCGTCTTTTTCGTCCTGGCTATTGATTGTTTTGGGCTAATATCTTTGTCAGTTTTCCCCAAAAGAGATATAGATTGATGTAGCACTGGTGTGCTACATTGGCGGGATAGCTTTAATCCTTGGAGACAGCCATGTCCACGACGACGATACGTTTGCCTGAAGACTTGAAAGCCCGCGTTGCAGCCGCAGCCAAACGTTCGGGTACAACTACTCACGCCTTCATTATTGAGGCCATTGTGGAAAAGACAGCGCAGGAAGATTTGTGTGCTGATTTCGATGCCGTTGCCGAGGATCGCTACGCCGGTATCGTTGCATCAGGAAAGACCATTTCGTGGGAGGAAATGCGTGGCTATCTGCTAGACCGCGTTGCTGGCAAAGTGGTAAAGCGTCCCGCCGCTCGAAAACTGGCGCGTTGAAAATGTCACGTATTGAGTTGGCTTCAGAGATGGGAGGGGATTTTGATCGCATCCTCGATCATCTGGCCAAGTATCAGGTCGAAAATTCAGCGCTGCGCATTCAAGAGATCATTGAGGCGCTCAACGTGCTGGAGCATAACCCCTTGATTGGTCGTCCAGTAAATAACGATAAGCGAGAATTGGTGATAGGGCGTCGTTCGCACGGTTATGTGGCGTTGTATCGGTACATTGTCGAAATCGATACCGTTTTTGTTCTTGGTGTACGTAGCCAACGGGAGGCTGGCTCTACGGCAATCTGAGAGACTGGGACTATTCCTCCCGTGCCCCTGGCTCAGCTAATCGTCGCCCCGCCTGATGTTGCGCTATCCACTTGGCATACATCGTAGTCTTCATTGAGATGGCTTACCGTGAATTGCTTGTATTGGCGATCAGCATTACTTTTGCGGCAGTTGTTCGAAGATTTCGAATAACTCACAAATCCAACTCCGCGCCGCGCACCCGCAGCCAGCCCTTGCGCTCACGGTAGTCCGGCAGCACCTTATCCACCTCATTCCAGAACGCATCCGAATGATCACGGTGATGCAGATGACACAGTTCGTGGACGATGATGTAATCGATGACGGTCAGCGGCGCCATCAGGCACTTCCAGTGAAAGTGCAGGTCGCCGTTTTTCAGGCAGGAAGCCCAGCGGTAGCCGAGATCCTTGATCTGGACCTCACCCGGCAAGACACCAACCTTGGCTGCAAGGTGCATCACCCGTTTTTTGAGCCGGGGCAGACCCTTTTCCTTGTAGAACGCCTCGAACACCAGGTGCGTCGATTCGTTGCCACCGTTTTCCACCACGGAACGCAGCAGACAGAAACGGCCGTCCTTCAGCTTGAGGGGCTCGTCTTGCTTCTGCACCAGTTGCAAACGATAGTTGCTGCCCAGATACAGGAAGGATTCGCCGCTGACCCATTCGCGGGTGACGCGGGTGGCGTTCAGGTCGCGCCACTCGGCCAGATTGCGGTAAATCCACATCCGTTTGCTGAGCACCGTGTCATCCACCTGCTCTGGCCTCATCCGTAGCGGTGGGCGCACGGTGATCACACCACTGCGCTCGATCACAATGTCGGTGGTCTGCCGGTCGGTGCCCGGCAGCAATTGGTATTCAATATCGCGCACTTGTCGAAGTTGCATTTATGCTCCTTCGGCCCGCACATTGCGGGTCAATTCATCGTGGCGGTTTTTCGCCAGTTTCATGATCTCCACGGCCACGCGCTCACGGTTGTGCTTGAGTTCTTTGATGTCTGTTTTAGTGATTTCAGTTTTTAGCAGGCCGCGCACGCGCTTTTGCTTGTCCGGATTTTGCCAGAAATCGATGCTGGCAATGGTTTCTTGCAGTATCTCCACGATGATTTCCATCAGCGCCTTGAAGGTGGGTTTATCCCCATTATCAACAGAACCGCTGGCGAAGCCAACCTGAACGATGTGCTCATAAAACGTCGTAGCCTCACGGCTCATTCCGTCTTCGCCCTTTTGCCGGCCGGCAATCGCTTCGGTGCGCAGCTCGGCCAGTTTTTCGGCCAGCAGATCCCACTCGTCGTGGTGTTTCTCGATCAGGGCATCTACCTTCTCCGACAGGCTTTTGAAAAAAGCTGGGTCTTCGTCGTGGTGCACCGTGCAATGCTTGCGAATGGCGTGCTCCATCTCACTGGCCTTGGCCTCGTTGTTTTGGCCAGCGTGGCGGCTAAGCTTGTCCAGAAAATCGTCGGCCAGCAACTCCACGGGCGGTATCTTGGGATTGATGCCCAGGCTGATCAGATGCTCGTTGATCAGCGCTTTCACTTTTTCCCCGGCGCTGCCCAAATCCAGGCTGCTGTCCTTGTAGCGCTCCTTGCACACCTGCAGGATGTAGCCAAAGCGCTTGGCCGGCACCCGATAAGGCTGGGCTGAACTGTGCGGCAGGATGATGTCCAGGCTCATCAGGAACTTCTTGAGATACACCTCGAAGTCGGCCCGCTTTTTGTCATCTTTCAGGGATTTAACCGCCTCGTGCACCACGGCGGCATCGGTGTCCAGATCAGGCAATTCGCCATTCACGAAAGCCTTGATGTTCTTGACGCCCAATATGGTGAAGTGCTGTAGCAGGCGTTGATAGCGCTCATCCAGCACCGGCAACTCTGACGAGATGTTCTGCATGCCATCGTGCAGCTCTTGCAATTCATCGCTGGCGGCGTATAGCGTTAGCGCATCGGTCAGGTGGTTGGCCAGGCCGATGTAATCGACGATATAACCGCGTTGCTTACCCTTTTTGACGCGGTTGGGTCGGGCAATGGCTTGCAGCAAGGTGTGCTCGCGCAACTTCTTGTCGATGTACATCACTTGCTCGATAGGCGCATCGAAACCGGTTAGCAGCATGTCGCACACAATCAGGAAGGCGACGCCGGTGTATTCCCTGTCCGGGTCATCCAGATCGAAGCTGCGGCAGAAATTCTCCACCGCATTCATCCGTTGCGCCTGTTTGCGGGCTTGGGTGATGAAAGCAGCCTCGTTGGTGCCATCACTGGAGATCACCACGGCAGTTTTCAGAAAGCGCAGGCGTTTAATCAGCGTCGCATCGGGCGTAGCCTGTGCTTCTTCCTTGGCGATGCGATCAAACAGCGCGGCCTCGATGCCGCTCTGGTAGCGCACACAGGCCAGCTTGGAATGGCACACCACCTGTGCCTTGAAGCCGTTGGGCAGGATGTTGTCGACGTAGTGCGCAACCAGATCGCGAGCAATCGCGTTGATGCGGCTTTCCGCTTCCAGAATGTCGCCGGTGGCGCCGTATTTCTTCTTGATCGCCAGCAGCTCTTCGTCGCTGCGGTCTTTAAACAGGTCTTCAAATGTTGTGTCGAAGGCATGCTTCTCACTCAGTGCGCTGTCGGCCGTCTTGCCCTCGTAGAGAATTTGCAGCGTAGCGCCATCGTTGACCGCATCCATCAGTCGGTAGGTGTCGATGTACTCGCCAAAACGCTTGTGGGTTTTCTTCTCGCCGTGGCGCTCGGTGATCAAGGGCGTGCCAGTGAACGCAATGCGCGCCGCGTTGGGAAAGGCCTCGAACAGGTTGTCGCCCAGATCGGAACTTTGCGTGCGGTGCGCCTCGTCGATCATCAGGATGATGCGCTCCGAAGTGTTCACCACGCCGAAAGTCTTGCCCGATGGCATGGCCAGATAGGTGCCCAGCGCTTCGGACACGGTGTTGGTCAGCGTTTGCTTGTGCTCCTGAAACTTGTGCACCATTACCATGCTGACATCAGAGCTGTCGGTGGCCAGATGCGCACGCAGCCCTTGGCGGCTTTCAATCACATTGATCCGTCCGCCGATCAGCGTGGCGGTGTCGCCCAACTGTTCTTCCAAATCGTGCCGATCGTTGACCAGCACGATCTTGTAGTCGTTCAAGTCGCGGCTGGCGCGCAGCATTCGCGCCAGGAACACCATCGTCAGTGACTTGCCCGAGCCTTGCGTGTGCCACACCACGCCGCTGCGCTCGATGGCTGTCCCGCCTTCACGCAGGTGCTGCGCAATTTTGCTGGCGGCGCGGAACTGCTGGTAACGGCATACCACCTTGACGCGCGGCCCGCCATCGGTGTCCATGAACACCGCGCTGGTGCGCAAGATCTGCAACAGGTTGGGCTTGTTCAGCATCCCGGCAATCAGCTGCTGCTGGGCGTTCAAGCCTTCTCGCTCAGCGTCATCTTGCGGGTAGAGCGTTTTCCAGGCGTAGAAATGTTCTTCGCCTGAAGTGAGGGTGCCATAGTCAGCCTCCAGCCCTGCGCTTCGGATCAGCAGCAGGTTGCTGTGGAACAGGCGCGGCTCGCCTTCTCTCAGACCAGCGTTTTCAGTCTCTTTGCGCCGGCGCATATAGCGCTGCAATTGCACAAAGGCTTCCCGCATGGGGTTGGCGCAGGTTTCCGAGCCTTTTTTACATTCCACCACCGCCAGCGGGATACCGTTCACGAACAGCACGATGTCCGGAACGATGAAGGCCTTCACACAGCCCGGTGTGTCGATGCGGAACTGGTTGATGGCGTGGAACTGGTTGTTTTCCGGGGTGTGGAAATCAATCAGCCGTACCACCGGATCGGCCTCGCCGGTCAGCTCGTTGGTGTCGGTCTGTGCCTTGAACAGCAGGCCGGTAATCGCCTCGTTGGCTTCCAGCAGAGTGCGGTTGGGCTGGCGCAGCAACTGGCCGCGCAGATCTTCTAGTTGGCGGTTCGTCAGCCAGCTTTTTCCGACATGGAGACCATCGTCCGTACGGTTGATGGCGCGTACGGCGTTGTTAAACACCTCGGGCAGCAGCCACTGGCGGAAGTTGGTGCGCAGACTGAGCGTGGCATCCTGCGGGATGCCGGTGCCCTGGTCGATCACCGTCCAGCCTTGTGCGGCCAGTTGCTGCAGGAAGGGTTGTTCGACTTCGCTGTATTCGCTCATCCCTGGCCTCCCTCTGGGTGGGCTTGCAGCCACTGCCGGCCCTTGACGGTGAGGCGGTAGCGTTGAAGGCGGCTGTTGGGTTGGTCTGGCAGGGTCATCTCCAGGCAACCGGCGGCAATAGCGGGCAATACATACGCCTTGCGGAAGTGATCGGCATTCTTCAGCCCCATGGCAGCCTGCAGTTCTTGTCGACGCATTTCTCCGTCTGCAACCCGGAGCAGGGCTGCGACTTCCATGGTGACTTCCATGGTGACTTCCATGGTGACTTGGTCGGTAGCGGTTTCTGGCAGTTGGGCCAGCGGATGCACTGGCAACCGGATCACATAGGCCAGGCGCTCATCGTCAGTTTCAAACTGCGGCGCGGGTGAGCCGTTGGCGGCCATCACCTTGAGGATTTTCGGCACGCCGGTGGAGCGGCCTTCGGTCAGATCCAGCTCTTTCAAAAACTCGCCAATGCGCCGGTTGCGGTAGCGGCGGCTGACCGCACGGTGGTTGGGGTGCCAGCTGGAGTGTGCGCATAGACCTAAACCAACCCGCACAGCTTGGCGAGCGCTATATTCAGCACACGCTGCAGTAAAAAAACCTATTGTAGTGTTTAAAATTACTTGACCACTACAGTAGGGATCACCCTTTCAGACCCCTTAATTGCTTGTGTTCGCGATCAGTTTTCTTACAAACGCCTTAACGTGCCAAAATAGCAATAATTTATAAGGAATTTGGCATGTGGTTTTGGTTTGGCGTAGCTGCGTTGTTTCTACTACTGGAGATGGCCACAGGCACTTTTTATTTGCTGCTGGTGGCTTTGGGTCTGGGGGCATCCGGCATGGCGGCGTACGCCGGCTTATCGCTGGTATGGCAAATTATTAGCGGTTTGATTGTGTCGTTGGCGGGGCTGCTCGTGCTGCATCGTCATCGTCAATCGAAAGTCGGGGTGGCTACTCAGTCCGATCCCGATGTGGTGCTGGACATAGGCCAAAGCGTCATCGTGGACGCTTGGGACGAAAACGGACAGGCCAGGGTTTTTTATCGGGGCGCCAACTGGAGCGCGCGCATAGACGTCGACCAACCCGCGCAGCCTGGCGAACACTACATTCAAGCAGTGCAAGGTCTGACGCTAATTTTGCGTCCAGGCCAGTATCCCTCGTCGGATGCTCAACATTAGGCGTTTGGAGCTCCAAACGTCTTCATCTTTTTTCTTATTGGATCCCCTATGGACGCTTATGTAATGACGCTATCTTTCTGGATAATCGCGGCTCTGGTCGTGTTTGCCATCATCAAGTCGACAATTCAGATAGTGCCCCAGCAGCATGCCGCAGTGGTGGAACGCTTGGGCAAATTCGATCGCACACTGTCTCCTGGACTGGGGTTTACCGTTCCCTTCCTGGAAAAGGTAGCGTATCGCCACTCGCTTAAAGAAATGGTGCTGGACGTCGCCAGCCAGGTTTGTATCACCAAAGACAACACCCAGTTGAAGGTGGATGGGGTGCTTTACTACCAGGTCACAGATCCACGCCAGGCTTCCTATGGTTCGACCAATTACGTGCTGGCAATTTCCAATCTGGCGCAGACCTCATTGCGCTCGGTGATTGGCAAGCTGGAAATGGACGAGACGTTTGAGAAACGCGACCTGATCAATCTGGCCGTAGTGAAGGCGCTGGACGAGGCGGCCACTAACTGGGGCGTCAAGGTGCTGCGCTACGAGATCAGCGACTTGACCCCTCCGGACGAAATCTTGCGGGCCATGCAACTGCAAATCACCGCTGAACGCACGAAGCGGGCCCTGGTGACCGAGTCCGAGGGTAAGAAGCAAGAAGACATCAATATTGCCCAGGGTAATCGTCAGGCGGCCATCCTGAAGTCCGAAGGCGAACAGCAATCCATGATCAACTACGCTCAGGGCGAAGCCCAGGCGCTGCTGACCATCGCGCAAGCCACTGCTGAATCCCTGGAGCGGGTTGCGCGGGCCACCCAGACCCCTGGCGGCATGGACGCGGTTAACCTGAGCGTGGCGGAACGCTATGTCGACGCCTTCAAGGAAGTTGCGCAGAAGAACAATACGTTGATATTGCCCGCCAATATGGGCGATATGGGCAGCATGATCGCAGCGGCCATGACCATGGTCAAGGCCGCCAAGCCCGCTGGCTAAAGATGACGGGCAGTTAAGTAATGACGTAGTGGCGAGCCGTTGCCGTGTAATCTGTGGCACCGGCTCGCTTGCGGGAAACAATAAGAAATTAAAATCTATCTTTATGTAACGCTCCTGACATGCGGGAGTAGGACAATGCGGAGTTATTTACAGCACCCGGTCGGTATTTCCGTACATTCATCCTATGTGGTTTGCTTTATTAAAGAGAAGCGACTGGCGCCTGCTACGGGCCGCCATTGTCGGATGCTCGTTCGTTGTGTTGGCGCTTGCATGGGGAATCACGCTGCAACGGCTGGCGGCCGACAAAGCGATGGCCGTGGAGATAGCCCGGATGCAGCAGAACAATCTCTCCGTCATCGTCTCCGAAAACCTCGAACAGCTTTTGGATGGCGCGCGCACTATTGCCTATGCTTCAAGAGAATGGTGGGAAGGCTCTCCCCAGGAAGTGAAAGATCGCCTGACCGCCATGCGCGCGGCGAATCCGGCTTTCCTGCGGATATCGCTCTACGATGTCGAAGCCAGACGTGTTTACAGTTCTTCCCCTGTTCCTGATGATCCGTTTCTGGCAGCGGCTGTAAGCGATGCCCTTCAAGCGGGATCCGATGTGGATTCCAAGGGCTTGATATTGCCTGCGGTGTCCGCCTTGCCGGAAAACGCCTGGCACAAGCCGCTGTTGTTTTCGGTGGGTAAATCAGGTTCTGCGCCGGTGGGCATGCTGATGGTGATGCTCGACTTGGGATACCTTCTGAAGGTCTATCAACGCATCGAGTTCGGCGCCTCGGGGGTCATTCATGTTCTGACCCAGGATGCCCAAGAGGTACTGGAGTGGCGCCCCGAAGGCCTGGTGCTCAATAGCAGGAAACGTTATTTCATGACATTCGCGGACCAGTCCGCGGCAATGGGCTCATTGACGACGGACCTGTTTCAGGACGGGAGCACCTACTTGTCGAGCTTCAGGCGTGCGGAGCGCTTTTCTTTCTTGCTCGTCGTCAGCCGAAATATGCAGGATATTCTGGCGCCCCATCTGAAAGCCCGGTCCCATTCGTTGTCTGCGCTGGGTATCCTGACGCTCATCATTGCCGCAGGCGCCTATTTCATTGCCAGCGGCATAGGCCGACATGGAAAGCTGTTTGGCGCGCTGGAGACGTCCAACGAAAAAAATCGCTCTCTCATCGCCCGGCTCGAGGATGAAAAAGGTCGCGCCTTTGTGCTGGCTGCACACGATCACCTTACCGGGCTTCCTAACCGGCGCACCTTCAATGAGCTGGCAATAAACCATCTGGAAAATGCCAGACACCACCGCGGCTACTATGTCCTGATGTATCTGGACCTGGACCGTTTCAAGCAGATCAATGATACGCTGGGGCACCACGTCGGCGATATTCTGCTGCAGACGGTGGCGATACGCTTGCGGGCATCCCTTCGTGATTCCGATATCGTGGCGCGGCTCGGGGGCGATGAATTCGCCATATTGCTGACGGGTATTGCGTCCATCGACGACCTGCCCTTGATTGCAGACAAGATCATCAGGCAAGTCAGTCAGCCTTTCGAGAGCCAGGACGGGCAGGAAGTCCACATCAGTCCCAGTATCGGCATTGCCGTCTTCCCGCGTGACGGACAGGATTTTGACTCGTTGTGCAAAAACGCTGATGCGGCTATGTATGAGTCCAAGCGCAAGGGGCGCAGCACTTACACCTACTATGACACGGCGTTGAATCCTTCGAGCGAACGCCGATTCAATCTGGAGCAGCGTCTTCCCAAAGCCATTGAGCAGGACGAGCTGGTCCTGCACTTCCAGCCCAAGGTCAGGCTGTCCGACTTCAGGATTGTCGGGTTCGAGGCCCTGGTGCGCTGGCAGCATCCGGAGCTGGGCCTGGTCTATCCCGATGACTTCATTCCTCTGGCGGAAGAGGCCGGTTTGATCGTGGAGTTGGGCGACTGGGTCGCTCGCTCGTGCTGCCGCCAGCAAGCGGCCTGGCAGGCGGAAGGACTGGATTGCGTGCCGGTGGCGATCAATATGTCGCCCCTGCAGTTGCAGCGCGAGGAACTGCCCAGACGCATCGAGAGCCTGCTCACCGAGCACGACGTGACGGCGGACATGCTCGAGATCGAGATCACTGAAACGGTTCTTCTCAAGTCGCTGGAGACCGCTGTCATGGTGCTTCGAAGGCTGGAGGCCCTGGGTGTGCAGATATCGCTGGACGACTTTGGCAGCGGCTTTTCCAGCCTCAGCTATGTGCGAACCCTGCCCATCCACATCATCAAAATCGACAAGCAGTTTATCCGCGATATTCGCAACAGCACACACGACGCGGTGTTGGTGGCGTCCATCATTTCGCTGGCTCACAACCTGGGCCTGCAGGTTATCGCAGAAGGTGTCGAAACCCTGGAGCAGCTCATCTATTTGAAGACGGCAGGCTGCGATCAGGCTCAAGGCTATTATTTCAGTCGGCCTGTGGCGGCGGCCAGCGCCCGTGAGTTGTTGCGTAACGGCGTGCTCGCGCCATCCTGAGGGAAATCATATGAACAAGATAGTATCAAGGCTTTGTGCCGTATTTCTGTGTGCGGCAGCCGGCGCAGCTCAAGCGCAGGTATGCAGCAATCCTGACACCCTGCGCCTTGCCGTTATTCCGCAGATGAAGGATCAGGCGACCGCGGGGCACTACGATGCACTCATCGAAACACTGAAAGATGAACTGGATCGCAATGTGGTTCTGGTGCCTGCCGGCTCCTACGGCGCTGTGATCGAAGGCCTGTTCGATGGCCGCGTGGACCTGGCCGAACTGGGGCCTGGCTCGTATGCCCAGGCCAGGGATCGCGGCGCAAACATTACTGCTTTTGCATCGTTGCATAAACAGATCGATGCCAGCGGGCCGTCCAAGTATCATTCGGTCTTGATCACCCGCAAGGACGCCGGAATTCAGTCTCTTGAGGCGTTGCGGGGGGCGGCTCTGAGCCTGGTTGATCCTGTCAGCACGTCCGGCGGCATCGTGCCAAGGGTAGCCGTGCAGCGTATGACGGGTATGCCCCTGGAAGCCTGGTTTGGACGTGTGTCTTTCGCGGGTTCTCACGACGTGGCGATGGACGCCGTGCTCAATGGCCGGGTCGCTGCGGCGTTTGTAGCCGACACCCGGGTCAAAGAAGGGAGGTACAACGGGCGCCCCGCAGCGGACGCTCTGCGCATTATCTGGCGTTCGGATCCGATTCCGTCTGATCCGTTCGCATACCAGGTCGGCCTGTGTGAGTCCGTGAAACAGGCGATCCGCCGCGTTTTTTTTGAACGGCAGGACGACCTGCAACCCTTATTCGCCTGGCGCGAGAAGCAGGGCTTCGTATCTGTTTCGGACAACGATTACCAGCTTTTGATGCATAGGTTGCCCGACTCGCGCCAGTTGCTGGCCGAGGCTCCGGTCGGAGGACAGCGCTTGCAGCGGTTTGCGGAAGGGATTTACCCGTAGAGGGTTCCGATTGCTTGCTAGCTCGCGTCGTCATCAGACTCGTACCCGATCATGATGCGGCGCCATGCTGCCGGCGGTGCGCCGTACATGCGCCTGAATGCGCGATTGAAAGCAGACTCCGACTCGTAGCCTGACTCGTGGGCGATGCGGGTAACGGCTATGGATGACTCCAATAATTGTATTGATGCCTGTTCCAGTCTTCGACGTGCAAGATACCGCATTGGTGGTTCACCTAGTGCGCGCGTAAACCGGTCGGCAAACGATGAGCGGGACAGTCCTATCTCGTGTGCCAGCAATTCGGTTGTCCAGTGCTCGTACATCCGCTTATGCAGAAGAGCCACTGCACGTCCGATCAACATATCATGCATGCCCGCTACAGCGGCTCCGCGCGATTGCGGGTGCAATGCAAAATACCGGCGCACCGCTTCAAAGAACAATAGCTCTGCAAGTTTGGCCAATGCCACCCTGGCGTCGGGCTGTTGGCTAGTCGACTCCTGTATTGCAAACCGGAATGTACTTTCTATCCAGTTGGCAGAGGTCCAGTCGTCTGGGCTCAACTTTAATATATCGGGCAGCATGACAGTCAGGGAGGTGTTTTCCGTCGCACTGCCCAGGAAGCCGCAGAGGAGTTGAGTGCTCTGGCCGCCGCCGCCGTAAACGATACGCGCTATGCCGCCGTCGGCATCCAGATGGATAAGCTTGTCTGCCGAAACAGGTGTCACGGTCGATGTGCTGGCCAGAGTATGTGGTGTGTTGCGGGGCAAAATTACCAGATCGCCGTATTTCAGATGCGCTGTCGTGCCGCTGTCGAGTGCAATAACACAGTGCCCAGCCGTGACGAGGTGATAGGCGATGATCTGGCGGGGCATCTGCATGAAAGGGCTACAGTCCTCGGGCGCTACGTGCGCCCTGACCGACCAAGGGGCAGTGAAGTCGGCCTCTAGGAAGATGCCGCCCGTCAGATGCATGCCCTGCAGGATATCGGAAATCGTGTTCATTAGAAACACTCGCGATATTGATGGCGGCTCGGTCAAGAATTCCGGCGCCTTGCGCATTGGCCGCGCCAATTGTTAGTTTTACACTCAATTCGCACAACTGCATAGTAGTAGGAAGTACGACCGGCATTGGTTCGCAGCAGCGTCGTGCGCTACTCCCGCTCTGTACTTCCCTCAGATGTTTTAAGGACTCAGCTATGATTGATGATCAGCAGGGCAACCCCCTTCCGTGTGCAACGCAAGAGGCTGCCGACTACTTTGACAAGGCAGTAACATCGTTCAATATTTACCGTGGTGACCCACTGGTCGATATAGACAGGGCCATCCAGGCGGCGCCCGATTTCCCGATGGCTCATATATTGAAGGCGTATCTTTTTAGCCTTGCCACAGAGCCTGAACTGAGCTCGGCGGCCGTGGGTGTCCTTCGCAATGTGAAAACAATGCGTTTGTCAGATCGAGAGGCGTCGCATGTCCATGCGCTCGATCTTCTCCTGGCAGGACGGTGGACTGGTGCGGCTCAAGCGTTGGATCTGCACAATAGCCGGTACCCGTTGGATATCCTTGCCCTGCAATCGGGTCACATTGTTGACTTTTATCGCGCCAGCGCACGCGACTTGCGTGATCGTCCGGCGCGGGTACTGCCACAGTGGTCATCTGGTATTCCTGGATACTCGATCGTTCTTGGCATGTACGCGTTCGGGCTGGAAGAAGCGGGCGATTACGGACGGGCCGAAGAGACAGGTCGTTATGCCGTTGAGCTGCAACCTTTGGATTGCTGGGCTCATCACGCTGTTGCCCATGTGCTGGAAATGCAGAGTCGTGCTCAGGAAGGCATTCACTGGATGACGGCGAATGAGGCAAACTGGTCAGGAAATGACAATTTTTTCCAGGGACATAATTGGTGGCATTACGCCGTTTATCTGCTTGAAATGGGGGAAGACGTCGAAGCGCTCAGGCTCTATGATGACCATATCGGCGGAGTTCAAAGCCCAGTTGCGCTTGATCTTGTCGATGCTTCCGCCATGCTGTGGCGGCTCACCCTGGCCGGCATCGATGTCGCGGACCGTTGGTCGGCTGTAGCTGATCGCTGGATCCCGCACGCCGATGGCCACTCCTATCCTTTCAACGACTGGCACGCGGTAATGGCGAATCTCGGTGCTGGTCGGAGTCAACAGGTAGAGCGAATTCTGCAGTTGCTGCGACAGGCCAGCGTCGGTGCCGGAGAGTCCGAAGAATGGGCGCGACGTTACGGCTTGCCATTGTCCGAGGGTTTTACCGCTTTCTGGCGTAAGGACTATGCCACCGCAGTGCAGAAATTGCATAACGCCCGTTCAATCGTAAATGGATTCGGCGGTAGCCATGCCCAACGAGACATCATTGACCTGACACTGCTTGAGGCAGCACTACGTGGCGGCGACCTTCATCTTGCCAGGGCGCTCGCCAATGAGCGCTGCGCCTTGAGACCCGCCGGACGCATGAACCACGACTTTCTGGCTCGCAGCCAAAGGGGGCTACCATTTGGCGCAGCCCGCTAATCGGCAATATTAAACCGCCAACCCCCGCCAGCAGTGGCGTTCCAGCAAAAAAAACCAACCGATAGCGGTCAGGATTTGAATTCTGGCGGTGGAGTAGGGGACCGACGCTGAAATGGGTCTCAGAACAGATTGGGCAGGAAGGGCGTAGAAGGGCGTGGATTGGGGCTTTTGGTCGTTCTGGTTGCGGACTCCCGTATTGGGGTCTCATGGAACGCGACTCGCGTGTATGCGTTTGTAACGCCGCAGGACAAAATTAGCAACCGTTTGTGCTAACCCTTCTTTAAAACAGCGCTGCCCAGGCGAGCTGCCTCCCGCCGGCTCAGTGCTCGAAATCCAGGCGCATGCTGCCGTCATCGCTCAAACGTGGTCGGCATTCATAGCGGCGCTCAATCGCACTCGCGATTCGCGCCAGTGACTCCCTGGCGTCGGCCGTGCGGCCGTCGGCGAGCAGCGCCGCCAGTTGCGGGCAGAAAATCGTCGTGGTTAGTTGGAACTCGTCGAACTCCATTTCGATGTCGGCATGGGCCGGTCCGGCAATCTGTCGAATGTCCTCGCACCACTCTGTAGTGGCCGGGCCGGCACGCCTGATAACGTCAGGTCTTGCGCCCCACAAGGCGCCTTGACGCTCGAAGAACCGGGAAATCACCTCGTTGGCGGAGCTGTCGATGGCAAGTCGAAGCTGCGCGCGGTTGGATACTCCGGCATTGAGAAAAAGATTCAGCGTGAGTACCAGGATGGTCGACAGCGCCAGCGAGCTTGAGAGGACGGGCTGCATCCAACTGGGTGCATCCTCGAAGAGGCCGGGGACCGTCATCATGCCGATACCTGCCAATAGGGGAAGCCCCACGATATAGTTCCGCCTTGCATCGAGCATGCGCGACGTGATAAGTTCCGCGCCCGAAACCACCAGATGGCAGGCCACGAACAGCAAGCCCGCACCCATGACGGGGGCCGGGATTGCCGCCAGGATCGCGGTGAACTTCGGCATAAATGCAAGCAAGGCGAATAATGCCGCGACGACGACGCCGATCGATCGGGACATCGCCCCAGTTGCAGCGGCCAGACCGATATTGCCGGCTCCTATCCCCACGCCGACGCCGCCCAGCGCGCCCGTGAAGACGTTGCCCAGTCCGGACGCTACCAGTCCGCCACTCACCGAGGCCATGTTCGGCCGCCTCCACTGCGCATCGTTGGCCTTCTGGACACTGGTCAGCAGGCCCGCCTCCTTGATGGACGAAGCGAGGGACGCAGCCACGAAGGGCACAATCAGGGCAGGTGCAAAATCCAGGCCCGGTACCGGCAGATCCAGGATCCGCAGTATTGGAAGCGTCTTGATTGATTCCGCCGTTGCCATATCGAAGACGTCTAGCGCGAGCGCGGTTGCATAGCCGAGGCCCATCGCTATAGCGGTGGCATACAGGCGAATGCGGCGAAATGGAAGCACCGACATCAGCACGATAAGACTGAGCGTCAGAAGTCCGACTGCCCAGGCCATGCCGTCCGCTCCGGCACCTAGTGCGCGAGGTAAGGCCACCGGCACGATCGTGATGCCTACCATGAGAACCACGACTCCGGAGACTTCAGGTGGAAACAGCTTGCGGAACCGCAGCATAAAGCGGGACAGCACCAGCATGGTCACACCCGCAAAGATCGTCATCCCTGCGACCAGCGCGAGGCCGCCGACTCTTGCGGCCATCAAGCTGGGGCCGAGGAAGATGGCGGAGGTGATACAGGGCGCGAGATAACCACTGCCGATCAGACCTTTTCCAAGAGACTGGAGGGCAGTGGCCACCGCCATGGCGAGCAGGGAGATGCTGACGACCGCCGAGGCGACAGCAGGCGAGGCGCCCGCCTCGAGCGCGACCAGCACGGGGTACGCCAGGGAGATCAGCGCGATGAGTATGTGCTGCATGGCAAGCAGTAGCGTCGTGGTCCATGGCGGGCGCTCTCCCACCGCGAAGATGACAGCTGCGGGTTTGCTGGACTTGGATTTGATTTCCCGGGCAAGCCGGATGGCCTCGATGGATGCAGCCGCGTGTGAGGCGATCGAGTTCAGGGCCTGCAGCTCGCCGGCGTTGAACTCTCGTTGGCGCTCGCTTCCTGCGACCAGCACACCGAACACCCAATCGTGCGATTTCAGCGGGGAACAGATTACCGATTGCAGAGCGTTGCGGGCCGCTAGTGAACGCGGCTCTGCCGAGACATCGTTGACGATTTCCGCCACCCCTGTGCGAAGAACTGAAGCAATGATGTCGTCTTCGACTTCGCGTGCCGCGCGATCATGAAAGGGCGGGCCGAAAGTTGCCGTGATTTCAAGCCGGTTTGTCTCAGGATTCAGAAGCAGAACTGCAGTGCTGTCGCAACGAAGAAACAGGGCAGACTCCTGGCAGACGAGCTTTGCGATGATATCGGAATCGTTTTGCCCGACAATCTTATCCGACAGCGCGTACAGCATCGTGACTTCCCGATAACGATTCAGTGCCTCATTGCCAAGAGCCCGCGATTCGTGATCCTGCTGCGCCAGCAGCTCAAGCCATTGGCAAAGCGAGGCTGCATGCCGCCCATAGACGGATCCCAGGTTGCGGCCATCGGCCGTGATCGGACAGGCAGGGCCGGCTTGGCTTTGTGCATCGCCCGCCAATACCTGGCCATCCGCATCGACCACCACATGGTCGACGCCGAGTCGTGTGATTTCATTATTCAGATGTTCGGCAATCGCCGGTCTGCGCAGCAGCCTGCGCAGGGATCGATCGTATCTTGCTTCTCGCGCATCGCGCGAAGCAAGATACGATGATGATATGTCGGGGACGTTGTCAGGCATGAGGTGGCGTCCGGGCTGGCCTAGAGCCCGAGGGCCTGCCGGACAATCAATAGCAGGGCATCCGGGTTGAAGGGCTTGGTCAAGTACTGGTTTGCTCCGCAACGTTCGCCGGCCGCGCGGTCATATTCCTGTCCCTTGGCAGTAAGAATGATGACTTGAACCAACTGGTTACTGGGATCTTGCCGAACCCGAGAGCAGACCTCGAAACCGTCGAGCTTCGACATCATGACATCGAGCAGCAAGAGTATGGGCCGATGCTCGTGGAAAAGCGCCAGCGCCTGTTCGCCATCCTCGGCAAACAGCAATTCAATGCCCTCGTCCTCGAGCTCTTCAAGACTCTGTTCAATCAGCCGCCTGATGTGTGCCTGGTCTTCCGCGATGATAATTTTTTTCATGGGGAACTGGCTCCGTTTACGTTCACGTCTCTTGGTCTTCTGTCATGGCGATCGGCAGATGGAAATGGAAAGTGCTGCCAACGCCCGGTTCGCTTTCAAGCCAGATGTCTCCGCCCAGGCGGGTGATGATCTCGCGGCAGATCGACAAACCCAGCCCGGTGCCGCTGGGCTTGTCGGTCAGGGTGTTGCCCACCTGACGAAACTTCTCGAACACCTGATCTTGGTCCTCCGCCGCTATTCCGCAACCCGTATCGGCTACCGAGAATTGCACGGTATCCGGCGTGCGCATCCGCGCTGAACAAAGGATATGGCCGCGATCCGTAAACTTTACGGCGTTTGAAATCAGGTTGACCAACACCTGGATCAGCTTATCGTGATCAGCCCGGACATCCACAACGTTGCGATCCACTTGAATCTTGAGCGCTATGCCCTGGGATGTATAGAGCGAGCGTGTTGCTTCGGCGGCATGCGCGAGGACGCTCGTGACGTCGGTCGCGGAAATGTTCCATTGCATCGTCTGACCAGATTCGATTTTTTCCAGGTCCAGTACGTTATTTATTAACGCGGTGAGCCGGTCGCCTTCGCTGAGAATGATATCGATGTTTTCGTCGACCTGCTGCATGGCGGATTGAATCTTTGGATCGTCGATGTCGACCCGGGGCCGGATGACCCGGTCGAATCGACGTTTGATGATTTGTGTAAAGCCAAGGATTGAAGTCAGCGGTGTACGCAGTTCATGGCTGACGTTGGCTAGAAAAGCCGACTTCGCCGCATTGGCCGCCTCGGCAGCCAGTCGTGCTTCGTTCAGGGAACGTTCATGTGTGCGCAATTCCTGGGTAACGGCGTCGAACACGGCAATCGCTCGGGCCATTGCGCCGATTTCATCGTGGCGGTCGCGTCCCGGCACATCCACGACGCGATCACCATTTGCAATAGAGGTCAGGATGCCGATCATCTGGGTAAGGGGGCGCGAGATCGCCCGCCCCGCATACACGGTAATTCCTATCGACAGCAAAATCGCCAGCGCGGCGCCGAGCATTAACGCCCTGTACAATTTAGTGATGGCCTGTTCGGCCGTCTGGATCGACACTTCAGCCGATTGCAACGAGCGTTCAGCGAGTTCCGAGATGTACCCCTGCAACTGCTGGTAATGCGCCATGATGGTGCTCATGGCCATGGTATCGACCTTTGCTCCGCTTATGATGCGTGTGGAAACTGCACGGTGTATGGTCAAAAAATCTTCAATGTTGGCGACTACGTCCGACTCGTCAGGCCCGACGGCTCCGTTTTTGAGAGCATCGAACGTTGACGCTATTTCCTCGTACTGCGCTCGTATCGCCTCGCGCAGGTTTCCAAGAATCGCGTCGTCGGCCTGCAAGCGTTGCTGAAACTGTATGTAGCGCAATACCGCAGCCTGGACGTTTGACACCGCGAGTAGAAGCTTGGTGGTGGTCGTGGCGGCACGCGTAATTGGCCCTTGCACGACCCGGTTGTATTCGGCTTGCTGCTGGCGCAGCGCCATGTCGAAAACCAGCAAGGCTCCTATCAGCAGTACGATGATGATCGAGGGCGCTACGAAAACAGCCGTCCGGATGGACCTGCGCTGCATCACTTAAGGGCGCCGACAGCTTTGAAGTGCCGCAAAGCGCCGGGGTGCACCTCAATAGGGCGGACCCGCAGGGCGTTTTCGATGCTCATGGTCCGGAGGGCACCGTGCGCTGCGCGCAATTCATCGAGATGAGTGAAAATGGCCTTGGTAATTTCATAGACTACCGATTCGGGCACCTCAGCGGACGTGACAAAATAGTTATTGAGTGCAGCGGTCGGAACGGCATTGCGCTGGCCCGGGTAGGTGTGGGCGGGTATCGACGTGGCGAAAAACATACGCGGATTGGCGAGGACCGCTTGCTGATCTATAGGCACCAGGATGACCTGCCCGCGCTGCATCGCGTCGACCACAGCACTGACCCCTATGCCGGCCGACACGACGGCCGCGTCGAGTTCGCCTTTGGCCAGCAGTTCTATGGTTTCCCCGTAGTGCAGGTATTCGACCTGCAGGAGGTCGGCGTAGCTCAAGCCCACCGCACCGAGCAGGGCACGCGCATTGAGTTCGTTGCCGCTGCGCGCGGCACCGACCGATACGCGCTTGCCTACCAGGTCCCGGATGGAATGAATTTGCGAATCCCGACGTGCTACAAGATGGATGTAATTCGGATAAGCTGCACCCACTAGGCGAATTTTGGTGCGGGAACTGGGGAAGCCCGCTGCCGCGTTCCCGTCCATTGCAGCAGAAAGTATGTCGCCCTGGGCCAGTGCCAGGTGACCGGTTCCGCGCTGCAGCAAGTTCAGGTTCTCGACGGTGCCTTGTGTGGCCCTGACGGTGACGACCGAGCCCGGGATCTCTCGCTCGAAGATCTGTTTTAATTGTTGGCCCACAGGATAGTAGACCCCGGCCTTGCCGCCAGTCAGGATGTCGATCGATTGCGCGGAAGCGGTGCCGCATACACTGAAAATGGCAAACAAAAGCGGCAAAAGGAATTTTCGTATCATTCTTTTTTCCGGTACGTTGTCGGGATTGTGTCAACAAGGTACATTTTTTGATACTAGATGGTTGTTGTACCCTGGACCGCCCGATACGTCAACACCGCCTGATGTACTCCGCCGTTCGTCGTACGCGCGGGCAATGCTGCGTGGAAACCATGGCAGCACTGTTTGCTTAATGCGGTAATCCCCCCGTATAACCGCAGTGATCGAAGGTAGAATTTCCATAACTAGGAAATTCGCAATGAAAACCTCACGATTTACCGACAGTCAGATCATGGCGATCCTCAAACAAGCCGAAGCCGGTACGCCTGTGCCAGAGCTGTGCCGCGAGCATGGCATGAGTAGTGCTTCGTTCTACAAGTGGCGCGCCAAGTACGGCGGCGGTTTACGTGCCTTCCAAGACGGCCTGTAGTTCGTTCTTCTCAAAGGTCAGCGTGAAAGTGGCGGGCGACGTGGTTTTGTCCGCCTGAATTTGCAACTCCAGGCAGTCGCCACACAGCGTGGCGCTTTTCAACTCTACGGCTTCGTCAGCCAGCCAGGCGTTTCCGGTGACTTCCTGGTATGTTTGCCGCAGCTCAACGCGATAGCGTTGGTCGTCCAATCCATCCCATTCCCAAACACCTGCGACCTGAGCCGGCACAATCCATTTATAAATGTTTATGCCTCTCATGTTTCCGCCTCTCAGTTCGAGCCGTTCGTCGGCTTTCCAGTCGCCCATATCGAAGGCGTGTGAAAGGATGCGGGTGCCAGGGCGCAGTTCACTTAGGAAGCGAGGCCGCAACTGAATATTGATTGACTCCAGAAGGTATAGAGTCACTACGGTCGCGTCGCTGAAGTCAGCGGTGAAGATGTCTTCTTCAATGAAATCGACCAGGTATTCAACGCGATGGTGTCCGGCGTCGTCCATGGCGTCTGCGATTCGCAGCGGGTCAATTTCCACGCCGATGCCGCGAGTGCCGCGATCTTTCGCGGCGGCGATTAAAATACGGCCATCGCCTGAGCCCAGATCATAAAGCACATCTTTTGGGCCGACTCCGCCCAAATTCAACATGGCCTCGATGACGTCCTCATCGGTGGGCACGAATGGCACATCCAAAAGCTTGCCCGGCTCTGTGGAATAGTCGTCAAGATCGTCAACCAAGTCTCTAAACAATGGCGATACCTGCAAAAATGGAGTTTGGGAGCCGTGCAGCCTGATGGCGCCGGAAGAGGTCGGGCCCTACATCGTTAATGGGGAAGAGCCCGCAAATAAAAACGCCCAACCAATAACGGTCAGGCGTAGAGGTTTGGTGGAGAAGAGGAGGATCGAACTCCCGACCTCTGCATTGCGAACGCAGCGCTCTCCCAGCTGAGCTACTCCCCCGAATGACTCATATTCTAGCAAATCAATTCTACGGTTGTGTAACTAAATCGCGTCGCTGTGTCGCTAATTTGGTACGATGGCGCCTCAGGCCGGCGGCATGGAGCGAAACCCGACAGCCAGGCGATTCCAGGCATTGATGGTGCAAATCGCCAGACCGATGTTGACCATTTCGGTTTCGCTAAACTGCGCGCGCAACTGTTCGTAGTCTTCATCGGGCGCATGGGTTTGCGCCAGCAGTGTCAGCGATTCGGTCCAGGCCAGGGCGGCGCGTTCGCGTGCGGTAAAAAAGGGCGCTTCGCGCCAGACCGCGACGGCGTTAAGGCGGCGCTGGGTTTCACCCGCTTTGAGCGCATCGCTGGCGTGCATGTCGACGCAAAACGCGCAGCCGTTAAGTTGCGAGGCGCGCAGTTTGATCAGCTCGATCAAAGAGGGCTCGATACCCAGTTTGTGTACCGCGGCTTCAAGGGCCAGCATGGCTTTGAAGGCATCGGGCGATGCGGCTTTATAATCAAGGCGTGGTTCCATGGCGATGTTCCTGGTTAAGAGGATTAACCAGTACATGATAATCCCTGGTTTGCCTCTGTGCTCGCTTGACACAAGGCGCCGGCCCCACGGATACTTTAACCTCGTAGCAGAATTCTATTCCCCCAAGGCTTTAAATTAAACAATGACAACCATTTTAGAAGACGTTCCTGTCGGCCAGAAGGTCGGTATTGCATTTTCCGGCGGCCTTGATACCAGCGCTGCGCTGCTCTGGATGCAAAACAAAGGGGCGATCCCTTACGCTTACACCGCCAACCTGGGTCAGCCCGATGAACCCGATTACGACGAAATTCCACGCAAGGCCATGCAGTACGGCGCCACGGCAGCGCGCTTGATCGATTGCCGCGCGCAGTTGGTCGCCGAAGGCATTGCGGCGCTGCAAAGCGGGGCATTCCATATTTCCACGGCGGGTGTGACGTACTTCAATACCACGCCTATCGGGCGCGCGGTAACCGGCACGATGCTGGTGGCGGCCATGAAGGAAGACGACGTCAATATATGGGGCGATGGCAGCACTTATAAAGGCAACGATATCGAACGTTTCTATCGTTATGGCCTATTGACCAATCCCGATCTAAAAATTTACAAGCCTTGGCTGGACCAGACGTTTATCGACGAACTGGGCGGCCGTTCGGAAATGTCCGAATACATGCGCGCCGCCGGTTTCGACTACAAGATGTCGGCCGAAAAAGCCTATTCCACCGACTCGAATATGCTGGGCGCCACCCACGAGGCGAAAGACCTTGAATACCTGAACGCGGGTATGAAGATTGTGCAGCCTATTATGGGCGTCGCCTTCTGGCGCGACGATGTGCAGGTCAAGGCCGAAGAAGTGACTGTTCGCTTTGAAGAAGGCCAGCCGGTTGCACTCAATGGCGTTGAGTTCTCCGATAGCGTCGAGCTGCTGCTTGAAGCCAATCGCATCGGCGGGCGGCACGGCCTGGGCATGAGCGACCAGATTGAAAACCGTATTATCGAAGCGAAAAGCCGCGGCATCTACGAGGCTCCCGGCCTGGCCTTGCTGCATATTGCTTACGAGCGCCTGGTTACCGGCATTCACAACGAAGACACCATCGAGCAATACCGTCTGAACGGCCTGAAGCTGGGTCGCTTGCTGTATCAGGGGCGCTGGTTCGACCCGCAAGCCATTATGTTGCGCGAATCGGCGCAGCGCTGGGTGGCGCGCGCGGTTACGGGCGAAGTCACGCTCGAGTTGCGCCGCGGCAACGACTATTCGATTATGGACACCGTATCGGCCAACCTCACTTATCAGGCCGAGCGCCTTACCATGGAGAAGGGCGAATCAATGTTCTCGCCGCGCGATCGTATCGGTCAGTTGACGATGCGCAATCTGGATATCGTCGATACACGCGAGAAACTGTTTACCTATGTCAAGGCAGGCTTGCTGGCCCCGGCCGGCGGTACGGCCTTGCCCCATCTGAAAGATGAAAGCAAGAAAGCCGAATAAACGCTAGCTGGCTGCAACGACAATGGGCGCTCCGTAAAAGGGGCGCCCATTGTCGTTTAGGTGATTCGAGGTCGTGTTATAACTGCCCCAGCAGCAAGAACTCCATGAGCGCCTTTTGCACATGCAAGCGGTTTTCGGCCTCGTCCCAGACGACGCTTTGCGCGCCGTCAATGACGTCGCCGGTAACTTCTTCGCCGCGATGGGCCGGCAGGCAATGCATGAAAATGGCGTCGGGGTCGGCGACCGCCATCATTTCGGTATCGACACACCAGTCGGCAAAGGCGCGCCGGCGCGTTTCGTTTTCATCTTCGTAGCCCATGCTGGTCCAGACGTCGGTCGTGACCAGGTGGGCGCCGCGGCAGGCGTCCATCGGGTCGTCGAATTGGCGCAGGACGGAAGCGGTGGGCGTGCCGATGCGTTGTGCGTCGAGCGTGTACCCTTGGGGAGCGGAAACATGCAAGGTGAACCCGAGCAGTTCGGCCGCTTGCAGCCAGGTGTAGGCCATATTGTTGGCGTCGCCGATCCAGGCAATGGTTTTGCCTTCAATGGGCCCGGAGTGTTCGATAAAAGTGAATATGTCGGCCAGGATTTGGCAGGGATGAAATTCGTTGGTCAACCCATTGATGACGGGAACACGCGAGTGGGACGCCAGGCGCTCGATGCGGGTTTGTTCGAAGGTGCGGATCATGATCAAGTCGACCATGCGGGAAATCACGCGGGCGGTGTCTTCAATGGGCTCGGAGCGGCCAAGCTGGGAATCCCCCGTAGTCAGGTGAATGACCGATCCGCCTAACTGATACATGCCGGCTTCGAAGGACACCCGCGTGCGCGTGCTGGCTTTTTCGAAAACCATGGCCAGTGTGCGGTCATGCAGGGTGTGGTGGGGTTCGTAGCGTTTGAATTTGTCTTTGATGAGGCGCGCGCGGCCCAGTACATAGTTGATTTCGTCTTTGGAGAAATCGCGAAACTGTAGGAAGTGTCGTAGGGGGCCTGCTTGCGGTGCGACGTTGGACATGTTGAACCCTGAATGAATAGGCCATCAAGTTAGGCAAGATGGCTATGGCAAAAACGTATTTGGCAGAAAAAACCAAGCCAAATTTATACAGCAAGTAGCTATCATATACAATTCTGGGCGGCGGGAAAGCCAAGCGCTTGCCAAGCAGGTACAATGTGGCCGTGGAAGTCTATGTCATCTATCGTGCAGCAATTAATCATTCATGGCGTTACTAAAGAAGGTAACCGTTTTCGACCTAGCGACTGGGCAGAGCGTCTTGCGGGGGTCATGTCACAATTTCGGCCTGTCGGCTCTGTCGGCGGGCCTTTAACTTATTCCCCATATGTTGTGCCCATGCTGATTGATGGCGTGCGTTGCGTGGTGGTCGATCGTCGTTTGCGCGATCTCGAGCCCTTGGCATGGAGTTTTGTCTGCGATTTCGCCCGTGATAACGGTCTGCAAACCAGCGAAAAAGGCAGCGAGGCGCAGGCTCCCGGCAACCCAGCCTAAGGCTGGGTTTTTTCAGGGCGGCGCGAAAAACTGCTTTGCGGGTCGTTAACCGGGTATGGGTGTAATGACTTTGCCGGTTTCGATAAAGGCATCCACATTATCCAGGACCAGGCTGGCCATGGCTTGACGGGTTTCAATGGTGGCGCTGGCTATGTGCGGCAATATAACGACATTCTCGAGCGTTTTCAGTGCGTCCGGCACGTTGGGCTCCACGTCGAAGACATCCAGCCCTGCGCCGCCCAAACGGCCGTTTGTCAGTGCCTCGATAAGCGCTGCCTCATCAACGACCGAGCCGCGCGAAATATTAATCAGTATGCCGTTGGGGCCAAGGGTCTCCATGACGTTTTGGTCAATAAGGTGGCGCGTCGAGGCGCCGCCAACGGTTGCAATAACCAGGAAGTCCGCCCAGCGCGCCAATTCCATCAGCGAGCCTTCGTAGGTCCATGGCGCGTCGGCGCGCGGGTTGCGGTTGTGGTAACGCACATCCATCTTGAAGCCGACTGATCGTTCGGCAATGGCCTGGCCAACCCGCCCCAGGCCGACAATACCCAGTTTTTTTCCGGTGACCTTGGTGCCTAGCGGCAGCGAACTGCGGCCCCATTGATTGGCGCGAACGTGACGCTCAGCGCGGCCCAGGGTTCGGGCGCAGGCCAGGATGAGCCCCCAGGTGAGGTCGGCGACGCAGTCGTTCAGGACGTCGGGCGTGTTGCTGACTTGAATGCCCTTTTTATGGGCATGCTGGACATCGATGGAATCGTAGCCCACGCCATTGCTGCAGATGGCTTTCAGGTTGGGGAGCTTGTCAATCAGGCTCGCGGGCGTAGACATCATGGCGCTGGTGACCAGGACGGTGATGTCGTCGCGGTGGGCTTGAATGACGGCGTCCGGATCGGTTTCATTCCACAGTTCGATTACATGGCAGTCACGCGCGGCGCGGCTCTGGAAGTCGGGTAAAACGGGGAAGGGAAGAAGCTGCAGCAGAGTGGTTTTTTTAGGGGGCATTGTTGTCTTGGGCTTGTTGTTGGTTGAAGCGCATAATTTATGTGTCAACGAGTTATGGCCAACTATAACCTACCCTCTATGAAGGGAGAAACGCCAGAGACGAAAAAAGGACGCCGAAGCGTCCTTTTTTGCCGGGCCATGCCCAGCGTATTCTTTGCCGATTAAACCAGTATCAGTTTAGGCTAGTGCTTTAACAGCAGCAGCAAGACGGCTCTTGTGGCGAGCAGCCTTGTTTTTGTGAATGATGTTCTTGTCGGCTACGCGATCGATAATACCGGTTGTTTTCTGGAAAACTTCGGTGGCAGCGGCCTTGTCACCAGCTTCGATAGCTTGGCGTACACGTTTGATGGACGTGCGCAGCATCGAGCGTAGGCTGGAATTGTGTTTGTTGCGCTCAACCGATTGGCGAGCACGTTTACGAGCTTGGGCAGTATTGGCCATGTTGCGTGATCTATTAGTTTAATTAGCAAAGACGGCTATTCTATATCAGCGTGCGCGTCTTGTAAAGTCGGCTGGCCGAAAGCCACATAAAAAGAGAGCGGAAAAATAGGCCAGGCCCGAGGCCGTCAGCACACCGGCCAGCACCAAAACGCGCAGGCCGGGTTGTTCGCCCAGGGCGAGCCAGTCGATGTGACGGTCGGCCACCAGCAGCACGGCGCTGAGCGCCAGCAGGCTGGGCAACACCTTGAAGGCGAAACGCAGCCAGCCTGGGCGGGGCTGGTAGACCTTGCGCCGGTATAACAAAAACAGCAGCAGCGCGGCGTTGACGCTGGCGCCCAGTCCAATCGATAGAGCCAGACCGGCATGGGCGAATCGAGGCACAAAAATCAGGTTGAATAACTGGGTCAGGACCAGGATGACGATGGCGATTTTTACGGGAGTGCGTATGTCCTGCTTGGCATAGAATCCCGGCGCCAGTATTTTGATCGAGAGCAGGCCCAGCAGGCCCACCGAGTACGCCATGACCGCCAAACGCGTTTGCATGACGTCGCTGCTGCTGAAGGCGCCGTAGTTGAACAAGGTTGCCACCAGGCCGTCGGACAGCTGGGCCAGGCCTAGCGCGGCAGGCAGGCCCAGCAGCACGACCAGGCGCAGCCCCCAGTCCAGCAGGGCGCTGTAGCCGCTGTCATCGTTGCGGGCGTGGGCGGCCGAAAGGCTGGGCAAGAGCACAGTCCCCAGGGCCACGCCCAACAGGGCGGTGGGAAATTCCATCAGGCGATCGGCAAACGACAGCCAGGTGACGCTGCCGGGAGCGAGCCAGGTGGCAATATTGGTATTGATCAGCAAGGATATTTGCGCCACCGATACGCCCAGAATGGCCGGCAGCATTTGCCGCATAATGCGCTTGACCGTCGGGTCTTCCCAGGCCTGCGATACCCGCATCGAGTAGCGCGGCAGCATGCCCAGGCGGGCCAGCGCCACCCATTGCATGGTTAACTGGGCCACACCGCCGATCATGACGCCGGCGGCCAGGGCGTAAATGGGCGTGTCGAAATACCGGGTTAAGAACAGGCAGGCGCCGATCATCGACAGGTTCAGCAGCACCGGCGTAAAGGCGGGCACGGCGAAGCGGCTCCAGGTGTTCAGCACGCCGGAGGCGAACGCGACCAGCGACATGCATAGAATGTAAGGGAACATCAGCCGCGTCATCCAGATCGCGGCGTTAAACTCCGCTTGTTTGGACGCCGTTCGCATGCCGCTGGCCATGGCGCTGACCACCCAGGGCGCGCCCAGAATGCCCAGCAAGGTCACCAGCATAAGCGCAGCCGTCAGCAGCAGCGCGACCCGGTCCAGCAGGACGCGAACGGCTTCAGGCGGGTTATGGGTGCGCGCCTGCCCCAGGATGGGTACAAACGCCTGGGAAAATGCGCCCTCGGCGAACAGGCGGCGCAACAGATTGGGAATGCGAAAAGCCACCCAGAATGCGTCGGTCAGCGGTCCGGCTCCGAAAGAGCTGGCGATCAGAATGTCGCGAACCAGGCCGGTGATTCGCGAGAACAGGGTGAAGCTGCTGATGGTGGCGGCTGACCGGAACAAACTCATAAGTGTCTTATTTTGGGGGCATGCGAATCGCGCCGTCCAGGCGGATCGTTTCCCCGTTGATCATTTCGTTGGTGATGATGCTGTTGACCAATTTGGCGTAGTCTTCCGGTCGCCCAAGGCGGGAGGGGAAAGGGATGCTGGCGGCCAGCGAGTCCTGCACTTCCTGGGGCATGCCAAAAACCATGGGTGTGCCGAAAATGCCGGGCGCAATCGTTACGCAGCGAATGCCGACTTTGGACAGATCGCGCGCGATGGGCAGCGTCATGCCGGCAATGCCGGCTTTGGACGCGGCATAAGCGGCCTGGCCGATTTGACCGTCAAAGGCGGCCACCGAGGCGGTGTTGATCAGCACGCCGCGCTCACCCGTCGGCTCGGGGTCGTTGCCGCCCATGGCGGCGGCCGCCAGGCGCGACATATTAAACGTACCGACCAGGTTGATCATGATTACTTTCGTAAAAAGATCAAGGACGTGCGGGCCGTTTTTGCCGACGATGCGCGATGCCGGTGCGATGCCGGCGCAATTGATCAGGCCAAACAGCGGACCCAGCTTCAGGGCCGCCGCAATAACGGCCTGGCCGTCGGCTTCCTGGGTCACGTCGCAATGAAGGTAGGTTTGACCCAGTTCCGTCGCCAGTTTCCGTCCGGCCTCGTCTTGCAGATCGGCCAGCACGACCTTGGCGCCTTCGGCCGTCAGCATGCGCGCCGTGCCTGCGCCCAGTCCCGATGCCCCGCCGGTGATGACGAACACTTTATTCTTGATTTCCATGATTGTCTCTGCTCATAAAAGAAACGGGCGCTTGGCCCGTTTCTTTGTGGTTTTAGGCTAGGCCTGAAGCGCTTGGAGAATGCGCTCTTTAATTTCCTCTACTGCGCCCAGCCCTGAAATCTGCCGGAATACCGGCGCATTCTTCGCGCCGGCGTTGGCCCAGCTGGAGTAGTAGTCCACTAACGGACGCGTTTGTTCGCGGTAAACCGACAGACGGTGGCGCACCGTGTCTTCGCGGTCGTCGTCACGCTGAACCAGCGCCTCGCCGGTCAGGTCATCGATGCCTTCGGTTTTGGGCGGATTGAAAATGGTGTGATAGCTGCGGCCGCTGGCCGGATGCACGCGGCGTCCGCTCATGCGCTCGATGATGTTTTCTTCGGGCACGACGATTTCAACGACGAAATCCAGAGCAATGTTGGCCTCTTTAAGAGCGTCTGCTTGCGGGATGGTGCGCGGGAAACCGTCGAACAGATAACCATTTTCACAATCTGCCTGCCGCAGGCGGTCGCGTACGAGACCAATAATGATATCGTCTGATACGAGACCGCCCGCATCCATAATTTTTTTTGCTTCCAAGCCTAACGGGGTTTGGGCCTTCACTGCGGCGCGCAACATATCACCGGTTGAAATTTGGGGGATGCCAAATTTTTCGGTGATGAACGCAGCCTGAGTGCCTTTTCCGGCGCCTGGGGGACCGAGTAGTATCAGTCGCATGTATTCCTCCTGAAGAATGCTTTTTTTAACCGAAATCGATTATGCCGCAATGCAGCAATTTATGCACGGGCAATGGGCGAAATCAGCGTTTTTGAAAACGATTTATAACCGATTTATGAATATGTCGCGCACTCGCGCCAGATCTTCCTCGGTATCGACGCCTGGCGCGGGATGCGAGTCGGTGGTCAGCACAGCGATTGAGTAGCCGTTTTCCAGTGCCCGGAGCTGTTCCAGCGACTCAATGACTTCCAGCGTTCCGGCGGGCAAGGTCGGGAACTTTTTTAAAAAATCGACACGGTACGCATATAGGCCGACATGTTGCAGTGCGGGCAGGCCGGGGGCCAGGCGGCGCTGTCCATCGGCCAGCGCGTTGCGCGCCCACGGTATCGGTGCGCGAGAAAAATAGAGGGCGCGCTGCTGTCCGGTGCAGACAACCTTGACCGCGTTGGGGTTGAACAGGGTGTCGACATGATCGATGGGCGTGGCGCAAGTGGCGATGGCGGCGTCTGTGGCCCGCGCCAAAAGGGCGGCGACCGCATTGATATGCCCTGGATCGATCAGCGGTTCATCGCCCTGCACGTTGACGACGATGGTGTCGTCGCCGAGCGATAAAAGCTGTGCCACCTCGGAAAGCCGGTCTGTGCCGGTGGGGTGGTCGGTGCGGGTCAGGACGGCCTCAAAGCCATGTTGCCGCACCGCAGCCTGAATGTGCGGGTCGTCGGTGGCGACGACCACACGCTGCGCTTGCGATAATGCCGCCTGTTCCGCGGTTCGTACGACCATGGGCTTGCCGCCGATATCCAGTAAGGGTTTGCCTGGCAGTCGGGTGGATGCGGCCCGCGCCGGAATGATGGCGATAAAACTCACTTTGCGGCGTCCGCCGATGGGACGCTCAGATCGCGCGCTTCATTTTCCAGCATGACTGGAATGCCGTCGCGTACAGGAAAGGCCAGCTTGTCGGCGGAGCAGATCAGCTCCTGTTTTTCACGCTCGTAATGTAAGGGCCCCTTGCACAACGGGCAAACCAAAATTTCAAGCAAGTGGGATTCCATGTGCAGCTCCAACGGATAAGAAGTTAAGACCGAGAGTTTAATTCGCCTCGCCGTTTTTTGTCTTGGGCGATGGCGCGCAGCCTGTCTTGCAGGCGATCCAGCCAGGCGGGATCCGAAAATTGCGGATCGACGTTGACCACCCAAAGCCGGTCATCGTTGAAGCGGGCGCATTTCACGGCGTCTTTAGCCGTAATAAGGATCAACTGCGATGATAACGCCTGGAATGGCGAATGGTCGAAAGGGTCATGATCGGGCAATGCCTGTGTTTTATCAAGCGCCAGGCCGCAGGCGCGCAGCATCGAGAAAAAGCGCTCGGGCTGCCCGATGGCCGCAACCGCGCTGAGTGTGGCGTCGTTGTAGTCGGCGTGCCATTGGTCCCAGCTTAGCGAATCGCCTGAAACCAGATGGGTCATGGTGCTGGGCGCCAGTTGCATGATGAGTTGAGTGGCGTCGATGGGCAGCGGAGCGGGGGCCGGCTGGCCGGCCGTCAGGTTGGTGATGACGATGTCGACGTGGGCAAGCTTGTCCGCCGGTTCGCGCAGGGGGCCGGCAGGCAGTACACGGCCATTACCCAGTCCGCGTGCGTCTTGCACGACAATTTCAATATCGCGTTCAAGGGCAAGGTGTTGCAGCCCGTCATCCGCAATCACGACATTGACCTCGGGGTAGTGATGCTGAAGCGCCTGCAGCGCTAGAGCGCGTCGGGGGTGGACGGCCACGGGCGCTTGAGTGCTGTGCGCAATCAATGCCGGTTCATCGCCGAATAACAGGGGAGACAGGCTGCCCTGGCCGACTTGGGGTTCTGCACCAATGCGCGCGCCATAGCCGCGACTGATGATTCCCGGACGCCAGCCCTGGGCTTGCAGCGCCTGGCACAGCGCAATCACGACTGGCGTTTTGCCTGTTCCGCCGACGACGAGATTTCCGACCACGATAACGGGCAGGCCGGTTTGCGGCCTGGATAGCGGTTGTTGTCGATGGCGTTGCCGTTTTTGCAGAATAAAAAGACGTACCACCCACGATAGCGGCAGCAGCACCGTGCTGATGAGACCTTTGCGCTGCCACGCTGCGTGGACTTGTTGAGTGAGGAAACGGGACGTTTTCAACGGGGAGTCTGGGTCGCAAAATTGACACGGCTGATGCCCGCCTGCCGCGCCGCCTCCATGACACGCACGACGGATTCATGGGTGGCCTGGGAGTCGGCATTGATCACGAGCGTCGGTTCTGGCTGATTGTCGCTCGAGGCGCGTAGGGCCTCGGTGATGTCGGCGATTTCACTGGATGGAAGTAATTGGCCATTGAGCGCATACAGGCCTTCCTGGCTGATGGCGATATGGATGGCTTGATTGTCGACGGACTCGGCCCGGGCTTCGGGCAGGGAGACCTTTAATTGATTGAGCCGTACGAAGGACGTGGTGGCGGCCAGAAAAATCAAGATGACCAGCAGCACGTCAATAAGCGGTATCAGGTTGATTTCAGGTTCGTCAAAGGTATGTTGACGGCGAAAATTCATTCTGTCTTTCCCCTTGGATTAGACCGCCGGCCGGCAAGGCGCTGCGCGGTTGCGCCAGTGCCTCATGTCCGGTTGCCGCGGCTGATCATACGATTGAGTGCAACGGCCTGACGTTCCATCTGATGAAGGTAGTAGTCGACTCGCGAACGAAAGTAGCGGTGAAAAATCAGCGCAGGAATGGCGATAATGATGCCGAATCCGGTGTTGTACAGTGCAATCGATATGCCACGCGCCAGTTGTGACGGATCGCCGCCCGAAGGCGTGTACGAGGCAAAAATCTCTATCATTCCGACGACGGTGCCAAATAGTCCCATTAGCGGCGCGACCACGGCAATCGTGGCCAGCGCTGGCAGGTAACGGTTAAGTTCATGAGCGACATCCTTGCCTACGTCTTCGACGGCGGCAAGGCGGTAAGTATCGCTTTCTGTTCCATTGACGAGGACTTCAGACAAAATACGTCCTAGCGGCGAATTGGCGGCCAGCTTCATGATGGTGTCCGGTCTGTGGTTTTGTTGTTGAATCAGGTCGATAACCTGAGGCAGCAGCTTGGGCGGCAAAATGCGTTTTTTGCGTAGTGAAAGTCCGCGTTCGATAATGAGCGCCAGACCGAGCACGGAAGTGGCAATTAATAGCCAGATCGGCCATCCTGCGTCATGGATAATTTGCAGCAAGGTCTTGTCTCCGCTACGTAGTAAAAATATTGAGCCGTGTTGGCTATCCGCAGTTCGCAGTTTAAAGCGACTTTAGATACTGTGCCTGCAATAAGTCGGGACAAGCTGTATTTTACGATCAACTTTGTGCCATGGCGCTTCGATGGACGGGTATTATTGAAGTTTGGTTGCCGCCAGGATGTCGATTCTTTGTTTATTGCGTCCCAATGCGCCGGCTGACTGTTGTCCAGAGGCGCCCCGTGTGGGGTAGCGGACTTCGACGGCTGCAAACCTCCGTATGGCGTCAAAGTTCGACCCAGAACGGCTTAGAATCATGCGCTCCGGCGGGTATCCACAAAATCTGTGGATAATTGTGTGTATAACTTACCGGGTAGCCCCTGTTTCGCTGGCCTCGAGGTTCTCTGGTTAATTTAAGCTCAAATACCTGTTTAATATTAAGTTGTTATTTATCAATATCTTATGTCGTTTTTTTAAAGGTGGTTTGCATCATTGATGAGGATTCAGTTGATATTTCAGCAATTTGACAAAACATAAATCTCTGTGGACAGTCGCGCACTTATTTTGCGTCGCCTTGGCGGCGTGTATTTTTGTTAAGCTGATCCCGTATTTTTCCCTCCTTTTCGTTGTCACTCTTCGCCATGAACCCAAACCCTATTGCGCCTGCCCATGATCTTGTCTTATCGGTGGGGCAGCTTAATCGCCAGGTCAGTCAGTTGCTTGCCAGGCAGTTTTCCTCCATATGGGTCAAGGGCGAAGTGTCCAATTTCACTCAGGCGGCTTCAGGGCATTGGTATTTCACGATTAAAGACGAGTCGGCTGCAGTGCGGGCCGTTATGTTTCGGGGCAGGGCTCAGACGGTGGGCTTTGTGCCCAAGCCTGGAGAGCGCTTCGAGTTTCGCGCCAGCGTGACGCTGTACGAGGCGCGCGGCGATTATCAGTTGCAAGTTGAAGCGCTCAGGCGCGCCGGGCAGGGCGATTTGCATGAGGCCTTTTTGCGGCTCAAGGTAAAGCTCGAAGCGGAAGGTTTGTTCGATGCGGCGCGTAAACGCTCCATCAAGGCCATGCCCAGGGCGGTGGGCGTGGTGACGTCGCTCGCGGCGGCCGCTTTGCGTGATGTGCTCTCCGCATTGGCGCGGCGTGCGCCCCATGTTGCCATCGTTATTTATCCGGCGCCGGTCCAGGGCATGGATGCCGCGGGCAAAATTACGGCGGCATTGAATACCGCCATCGAGCGGAACGAGGTCGACACCTTGTTGCTGGTGCGCGGCGGCGGCAGCCTTGAAGATTTGTGGAGCTTTAATGACGAAGCCCTGGCGCGCGCGATTGCGGCAAGCCCGATTCCCGTCATCAGCGGCGTCGGTCATGAAACTGATTTTACGATTGCCGATTTCGTGGCCGACCTGCGGGCGCCGACCCCCACGGCGGCGGCCGAGCTTTCGTGCCTTGCACGCCAGACCAGCCTGCGTCAGGTCGAGTCGCTGGTGATTGGCTTGACGGCCCACCAGCAGCGCACGATCGAGCGTGCGTCGCTGCGGCTGGATCGTGCTGTTGCGCTGTTGGTGTCTCCGCAGCAGCGTCTTAGCCAGCAAAATGAACGCCTGCTATCTCTGAAGAACCGGCTGGCGCGGGCGGCCGGCGCGCCTCATGAACGCCATGCGGCCCTATTGAACGTGCTTAAAACCCGTCTGGCCCACGCGGAGCCGGACGTGGCTTACTTGCGCCGCGAAATGGCCGGTCTGGCTCGCCGTCTGGCGGGTTCGGGCCAGCGCCAACTGGCGCAGCAGGGCGCCCGCCTGGCATCGGCCGGACAAACGCTCGAGGCGCTCAGCCCAAGGAAAATACTGGATCGCGGGTATGCTGTCGTGCGCGATCAGAGTGGGGGGCTTGTAAAAAATGCGTTAGACTTAAAGGCTGGTGACCGTCTCAGCCTTGAGCTTAGTAAAGGCGGGGCCGACGTCAAGGTGTTGCAGCCTCGCAGTTTGCTTTAGGTCATAGGTCTCGAATTGTCAGTTTGTCGCCTATACAATAGGTTCGTTAACCGGTTTTTTTTGAAGGAAATTGAACATGGCTTTTACGCTCCCCCCCCTTCCGTACGCTATCGACGCTTTAGCGCCCACCATTTCGCAAGAAACGCTGGAATACCATTACGGTAAACATCATCAGGCATACGTCACCAACCTGAACAACCTGATCGCCGGAACCGAATTCGAGTCGGCCTCCCTGGAAGAAATCATCAAGAAGTCTTCCGGTGGTGTATTCAACAACGCCGCTCAAGTCTGGAACCATACCTTCTATTGGAACAGCCTTACTCCCAAGGGCGGCGAGCCCACCGGCAAACTGCTTGAGGCCATCAATGCAAAATGGGGCAGTGTTGCCGCCTTTAAGGATGCCTTCAATAAATCGGCTGCCGGCAATTTCGGTTCAGGCTGGACATGGCTGGTCAAGAAAGCCGACGGCGGCCTGGACATCGTCAACACCAGCAATGCCGCAACTCCGCTGACAACCGCCGATGTGCCCCTGCTTACCTGTGACGTCTGGGAGCATGCGTATTACATCGATTACCGCAACGCCCGTCCCAAGTATCTGGAAAGCTTCTGGACCTTGGCCAACTGGGATTTTGCCGCCAAGAATCTGGGTTAAGCATCCCAGGTCGTAGTCGTACCACGCAAGCCCTCGTTTATCGGGGGTTTGCTGTTTTGGCGCTTTTTCTGGTTTCAGGTCGTCCGGTTTCCTGTTTTTAATTGCTCCACTTTTTGCCCTCAGGTTTTTATGACAACAGAAGCTTTTATTTGCGATGCAATTCGCACTCCGTTTGGCCGCTATGGCGGCTCGCTGGCGTCGGTTCGCGCTGACGATCTGGCTGCCATCCCTTTCAAGGCGCTGATGCAGCGCAATCCGGACGTTGACTGGGCTCAGCTTGACGATGTCTTGTTTGGCTGCGCCAACCAGGCGGGTGAAGACAACCGCAACGTGGCGCGCATGGCTACGCTGCTGGCCGGTTTGCCGGTAGGCGTCCCGGGAGCCACGATCAATCGCTTGTGTGGTTCGGGCCTGGATGCCCTGGGGGCGGCGGCACGCGCCATTCGTTCCGGCGACGCCCGATTCATGTTGGCTGGCGGGGTTGAAAGCATGAGCCGCGCACCGTTTGTGGTGGGCAAGGCGGAAACGGCCTATTCGCGCAATTCGTCCATTCAAGACACGACCATCGGCTGGCGCTTCGTCAACAAGCTGATGAAGGCGCAGTATGGCGTCGATTCCATGCCGGAAACGGCCGAGAACGTTGCCGAGCAATTCAAGGTGTCGCGCGAAGATCAGGATTTGTTTGCGTTGGCGAGCCAGAGCAAAACGGCGGCGGCGCAGCTTGCGGGTATCTTCAAAGAGGAAATCGCGATTGTATCGATACCGCAGAGAAAGGGCGATCCTGTCGTGGTCGATGTCGACGAGCATCCGCGTCAAACAACGCTGGAAGCGCTTGCGCGCCTTAAGCCCATCGTCAAGCCCGACGGCACCATTACGGCCGGTAACGCGTCAGGCGTCAACGACGGCGCCTGCGCATTGATCGTCGCGTCCGAATCCATGGCCAAAGCACAGGGCCTTACGCCCCGTGCTCGTGTCGTGGCCATGGCCACTGCCGGTGTCGAGCCCCGCATCATGGGAATCGGTCCCGCGCCTGCGTCGCAGAAAGTACTGGCGCTCGCGGGGCTGACCATAGAGCAAATGGACGTCATCGAGCTGAATGAGGCGTTTGCCTCGCAAGGCCTGGCCGTCATGCGCATGCTTGGCATGGCCGATAACGATCCCCGCGTTAATCCGAACGGCGGCGCCATCGCATTGGGTCATCCTCTGGGGGCCAGTGGCGCTCGCCTGGCCATTACCGCAGTCAACCAGTTGCACCGCACCGGCGGGCGCTACGCACTATGCACCATGTGCATTGGCGTGGGGCAGGGCATTGCCGTGATTCTCGAGCGCGTATAAGCCATATCCGGATTTTCGCGCTTCGAAAGTCTGGTTAGCGTTTTGGAAGGCCGGTGACGGTTTCACCGGCCTTTACGTTGTTTTGGGCGAACCAGCCGCGCTCCATTTCAAGGGCGTATAACACAGCCCCGCTGGGGCAATGCACGGCTTCGCTGCGCGGTTGCATGTCGGCGATATTTAAAATTTCGCCCTTGGCGTCGATGAACGCGATCGACAGCGGCAGGGGTGTATTTTTCATCCAGAAGCAATGAGCATCTTCGTGTTCGAATACGAATAGCATGCCATGGTTGGGCGGCAGGGATTCGCGATTCATCAGGCCGTAGCTGCGGCTTTCGTCGGTGGCAGCCACCTCGGCATTGACCTGGTTCGGACCGATCGACAGTTCGGTTGTGGGCAGCAGCATCATGGCCTGGGCTGCGGCTATTTGTGCTGACAGGGCAAACGTCAGTGCCGCGCCGGCAAGCAATATGGTTGCAGCGGCGTGCGTGCGCGTGCAGTTTTTAGTTCGTGTGATCATGTGGCCATAAAAAACGGGGCCAAATAGCCCCGTTAGAAGATGTGAGTACGGATTATTATAGTTTCTTGAGTGCCTTAGGCAGCCGTTATGTTCAGCGCTTGCTTACCCTTGGGGCCCTGAGCAATTTCAAAGGCCACCTTTTGGCCTTCTTTCAGTGTTTTGAATCCGTTCATTTGAATGGACGAAAAATGGGCAAATAAGTCTTCGCCCCCATTATCGGGGGTAATAAAGCCGAATCCTTTTGCGTCGTTGAACCATTTAACGGTTCCGGTCAGCTTTTCAGTGCCCTCAGGGGAGGAGGTTGTGCTTGAATCAGACATACAGACTGCCTCTCGACTATAGTGTTAAGTTGAAACTCGACTACAAGGTTTACTTTTAGCCTACGGATTCTGATGGCCTCTTATCAACGTAACAGCCAAGTCTCAGAATATGTTGATCATGCTAATGAATTACGACATAGTCAACTATGGAAATTACTTATATTTGAATTAATTTATGGCTATTAACACAGAGAATCAACGTGCCACCGTTCTGGAGCGTCAAAAATCCAAATTAGCCCCGCCGCCCTTATATCAAGTGGTATTGCTTAACGATGATTACACCCCCATGGAATTCGTGGTGAGTGTATTGCAACGAATCTTTGGTAAAAACGAAGACGAAGCGGCACGTATCATGCTCAAAGTGCATCACGAGGGTCGGGGTGTTTGCGGGGTTTATCCGCGCGACATTGCCGCGACCCGTGTGGAAATGGTGCGCCAGCTTGCCCAGGCCCGTCAGCATCCACTGCAGTGCGTCATGGAGCCGGTTCCCGACGCATAAAATTTTTTAAGCGTGCTCCCCACTGATCGCTCATGCAGGTATAGTAGGGTTATGCAGATCGGTGTTTGGTTTGCATCGCGTGCGATAGTTGGTTGAAACCGTACTGATGCTATCTGGTAACACTATGATTAATCGCTAATACGCACACGGCGTTTAGTCATAGATTGTCCGCTTCGATATGTGTGTAATGGAGGAAGCGTGATTTCCGAAGAACTTGAAGTCAGCTTGCATATGGCCTTTGTCGAGGCCCGCACTGCTAGACACGAATTTATTACCGTTGAGCACCTGTTGCTCACGTTGCTCGACAATGCAGCCGCGCTCGAGGTCTTGCGCGCTTGCTCTGCCAACATCGACAGTCTGCGCCAGGATCTGCGCAAATTCATTGCTGAAAATACGCCCGTTTTTCCTGGCGATGAAGAAGTCGACACCCAACCTACGTTGGGTTTTCAGCGCGTTATTCAACGTGCCATCATGCATGTGTCGTCGGGAAGTTCAAATAAAAACAACGTCACCGGTGCCAATGTACTGGTTGCGATGTATGGCGAAAAAGACTCGCACGCCGTGTATTACCTGCTGCAGCAAGGGGTTGCGCGGCTTGATGTGGTTAATTTTCTGTCGCATGGCATTACCAAAACGCCCGAAGAACCCAGCAATGAACCGGCCAAGCCGCCCAGCGCCGATGCTGAACACAAGTCTGATCAGCAAAAATCGCCGCTTGAACTGTACGCGCTTGATTTGAATTCCGAAGCGCGCCAGGGCCGTATCGATCCGCTTATCGGCCGCGAGGTCGAGGTCGAGCGGGTTATCCAGGTTTTATGCCGTCGTCGTAAAAATAATCCGCTTCTGGTGGGCGAGGCCGGTGTAGGAAAAACGGCGATCGCCGAGGGCTTGGCATGGCGCATCACGAAGGGTGATGTCCCCGAAATCTTGGCGGATGCCGAAGTCTATGCGCTGGATATGGGCGCTTTGCTGGCTGGCACCAAATACCGGGGAGACTTTGAGCAACGCTTGAAAGCCGTGCTTAAAGCATTAAAAGATAATGCCAATGCCATTTTGTTTATTGACGAAATTCATACATTGATTGGTGCGGGCTCAGCGTCGGGCGGCACGCTGGATGCGTCCAACTTGCTCAAGCCCGCCTTGTCGTCGGGCCAGCTTAAATGCCTGGGCGCAACGACCTACAACGAATACCGGGGCATCTTTGAAAAAGACCACGCCTTGTCGCGGCGTTTTCAAAAAATCGATGTGGCTGAACCTACCGTGGCGCAAACCATACAGATTTTGCGTGGGTTGAAAGGTCATTTCGAAGCCCATCATGGCGTGCGTTATTCCGCAGCGGCCATTACCGCGGCGGCCGAGCTTGCCGCGCGTCATATCAATGACCGCTTCCTGCCTGATAAAGCCATCGATGTCATCGACGAGGCCGGTGCCGCTCAACGGTTACTGCCACGTTCGCGCCAGAAAAAGGTGATTGGCAAGTCCGAGGTTGAAGCAACGGTAGCCAAAATTGCACGTATTCCGCCGCAAAGTGTGTCGCACGACGACCGCAATAAACTCGCTACGCTCGAGCGCGACTTGAAAACAGTGGTGTTTGGGCAAGATTCCGCCATCGAGGCCTTGGCCGGCGCAATCAAAATGGCGCGTTCTGGTCTGGGGCGCCCCGATAAGCCTATTGGCTCGTTTCTATTTTCAGGCCCTACGGGCGTGGGTAAGACCGAGGTCGCGCGTCAACTGGCGTTTACGCTGGGTGTCGAGCTTTTGCGTTTCGACATGTCGGAATACATGGAACGCCATGCGGTGTCGCGCTTAATTGGCGCACCTCCGGGCTACGTGGGTTTCGACCAGGGCGGGTTGTTGACCGAGGCCATTGGTAAACAGCCGCATTGCGTGCTGCTGCTCGATGAGATCGAAAAAGCGCACCCTGACGTCTATAATATTTTGCTGCAGGTCATGGATCACGGGACGCTCACCGATAACAATGGTCGCAAGGCGGATTTCCGCAATGTCATTATTGTCATGACCACCAACGCAGGCGCCGAGGCGCTTAACCGCACGACGATCGGGTTTGCCGCGTCCACTAAAACGGGCGATGAAATGGCGGATATCAAGCGTATGTTCTCGCCCGAGTTCCGTAACCGCCTTGATGCCATTATTGGCTTTACCCCGCTGTCGCGCGAGGTTATCTTGCGGGTGGTCGACAAGTTTCTCATGCAGCTCGAGGATCAGCTTCATGAAAAGCGCGTTGACGCCGTTTTTACACAAGCATTGCGCGATCATTTATCCAAAGAGGGGTTCGATCCGCTTATGGGCGCGCGGCCTATGCAACGGCTTATTCAGGACACGATTCGTCGAGCCTTGGCCGACGAACTCTTGTTCGGCCGGCTGACCGATGGGGGCCATGTGATTGTCGACCTCGACGACAAGGGTAAGGTGGTTTTGACTATTGCCGACAAGACGCCCAAGTTGAAGAATCACCCACCCGTCGATTCGGAAGTTGAGCTCGTTGACTAATGGAGTCCTGATTGCTTGTCCTCATTGCGCGCGCCTGCATGAACGAATTTCTCTTCAGGCGCGCGCAGTGGC